>Ga0335083_10003919_pt1 | contig 19130 bp, 17 predicted proteins | sample Lox_Sample_42_FD_206716 | JGI IMG/M metagenome (GOLD analysis project Ga0335083, IMG submission 206716) | Soil microbial communities from Loxahatchee National Wildlife Refuge, Florida, United States - Lox_Sample_4.2 | ecosystem: Environmental > Terrestrial > Soil > Wetlands | place: USA...
GCGACCGGGCTGCCTCCAGCGCCGATTGCAGCGTGGCGATCTGCGCCTTGTCCGCCGCCACCTGGGCGTGGGCGGCATCCAGCTCGCGCCCGGTCTCGGCGGTGATCTCGGCGGTGATGGCGGCGAGTTGGGTGCGTGCGGCGATGAGATCGGGATAGTCCGGCCCGTATTGCGCCGCGAGCGACTGCGCCTGTGCCGTGAGGTCCGCCTGCTCCTTGCGCAGCGGCAGCAGGTTGGGCGCGATGGCGGCGTTGGCGGCGGCGGCATCGTCACCGCTGGCGGCGTCCAGCCGGGCCTGGGCCATGGCCAGATCCGCCTGGGCCTCCACCAGCGAAGCCGCCAGCCGGCTCACCGTCTCGGTCGTCAGGGTTGATTGCGCCCCCTGCACCACCCCGGCGGCGGCGCGCGCCTGGGCCAGCTCCGTCTCCGTTACATCCAGCTGCGACTGCACGTCGGCGGCGTGTTTCTCCAGCCAGGACTGCGCGTCGTTCAGCGCGGCGAAGGAAACATCCCGCTCATGGTCCAGATAGAGCTGAATCGCGAGGTTGGCGGCGGCGGCGGCAAGCTCGGGCGAGGTGCTGGTAAAAGACACTGTGAGCACGCGCGAGCCCGGCAGCACCTGGACATCCATGGCCCGGCGCGTGGCCTCGGCCAGTTCATCCGGCGTGGGCGGCTTCGGGTTGGGCAGCAGGGTGAAGGGAAAATGCCGGGGCGCGACGGCGCGGTTGAACGCGGGCGAGGCCGCGAGGTTCAGCCTGGCCGCGATCTGCCCCGCTGCTGGCAGGCTGGTGATCACCTCGCTTTGGCTGGCCACCACGGCATCCTCATCCGAGGCATCCTGTGGGACGTTGTTGTTGTCGCCCGGTACCGTGGCGCTTTCCGGGTCGTAGAGCACAATGCCGGTGGCCGTGTAACTGAACGGCGTGCGCAACAGCCCCGCCAAGGCAAGGCCGGGCATGAGCACAGTGCTGGCCAGGATGATGCGCCACCGCCGGCGCAGGCTGAGCAGCTGCTCGGCCAGGCCGGGCGTGACATGCGGATGATGCGAGGCAACGCTGGGGAGGGTCAGGCTCATGCCCGGGATGCTAACGAACCGTTAACAACTTGACAATTTATAGTTGTGGATATGGCACAACCCAGGGGCGCGAACCTTGTACGGCACGGTCCGTCCGCAGCGTGACCTTCGCGCCCTTCACCCAGGCGGCGGTGGCGCCGTTCCGGTAGACGTAAAGCCGGTCGATGACCGGCAGCCCGGCGCATCCGGTGAACTCGACGGGCGAGACCGCGATGGCAGAGCCGGTGCAATCGGCGGGTGGTGCTGCGGCGAACAGCACCGGCCCGAGCCGGCAGGCATTTTCCGTGCATTGCGCCGGGGTGAGCGGCACCTGCCCCCAGACCGGCGCCCATTGCTCCAGGGTGAAACGGTCCCCCTTGCGCTGCGCAACCAGGAACACCGTCCCGCCGGAGCGTATGGCGATGAGCCGGGCATCAGGCGAGACCAGCACATCTGGTGGGCGGGCGAGCAACGCCAGCGCCACGCCCAGCGCCATGACCGGAATACCGGCAAGGCGCGGGGTGGAGCGCCAGATGCACAGCCAGACCAACCCGGCGGCGACGACCAGAATGGCGGCGGGCGGCATGGGGGCGATGCGCAGCATGGCATCCGGGAATTGCGCGATCTGCGCCGTGATCCAGACGATAACCCGGATGCCCCACCCCATGGGGATCAGCGCCAGCGCGCTCATGTGCAACGGTACCAGCGCCAAGGACACCAAGCCGAGCGGCATGATCCAGAACGCGGTGAGCGGCACGGCAAGGAGGTTGGCGGGAATCCAGTAGGGCTGGATCTGCTGAAACTGATACGCGGCGAACGGCATGGAGGCCCCGCCCGCGAGCAGGCTGGTATAGGCCAGGCCCAGCACATGCGTGCCCACGCGGCCCAGCCGTGAGGCCGAGGTATGGAAGCGCGTGAAGAGATGCTGCACGGCGGCATAGCCGGAGATGAGCGCCAGCACGGCGGAAAAACTCATCTGGAAGCTGGTGCCGAGCACGGTTTCCGGCGTGGCGAGCATCAGCGCCACGGCAGCCACCGCCAGCCCACGCAGCGAGAACGTCCGCCGCCCCACGAACACGCCAAGCGTGGCGAGGCTGGCCATGGTCAGGCTGCGGATGATGGGCAGATGCGCGCCGGTAAGCACTGCATACCCGGCCCCCGCCAGCAGTGCCAGCGCCGCGGCGATGGGCTTGGTCGGCAGGCGCAGGGCCATGCGCTCGTGCCGGGTAAGCAGATAGCGCGAGCCGGCAAAGGCCAGCCCCATGATGATGCCGACATGCAGCCCGGCCACGGCGAGGATATGGGCCAGCCCGGCTTCAATGAAATTCTGCCGCTCCTGCGGCGGTATGGCCTGTTCGTCGCCCGTGAGCAGCGTGACGGCGATGGAGCCTGTCTCCACCGGCAGCGTGGCCATGATGGTGGCCGCGATATCGGCGCGCAGATTTTGCAGCGCGTCGGCCAAATGGTCCGGCGGCGCCGGGCTGATGATGGTGACATGGTTCAGCGCGAACCCCGCCGCGTTGAGGCCGGAGAAGAAATCGTCCCTCCCCTGGTCCCAGCCGCCCGGATAGGCCGGGCGGTCCGGCCCGAACAGCATGGCGTAGCACTGCATCACCTCGCCCGCCTGCAATGGCGCCGGGTCGTCCGGGCGCAGCTTTATCCGCACCGCGCGGGGCAGCGGCGGGCCGCCATCGAGGCGCGGGGATGCCAGCGTGATGCGCTCGGCGCCGGGCATGATCTCGATGCGCGCGATGCTGCCGGAGAGCTTGATGACGCCGGTGGGAATGAAGGCAAGCGGCGGCTCGGCGGCGGTGCGCCACTCGGCCCGGGCGAAGCCCAAAGACGCCGCCAGCGCCAGCGCGGCCACGAAGCGCAAATAAGGGTGCCGCCAGGATGCCGCCAGCGCGACAACGCTCAAGCCCAGCGCCATGAACCCCAGCCACAAGGGCGGCTCCGTGGGGAGGGAAAAATACAACAGGATCGCCGCACCCATGGCGACGGGCAGGAGGAGCATGAAGCGGCCATGCTCGGCCTCCACCCAGCGTGCAAAAGCGTCGAACAACGGCAATCTCCAGTTGCAACCGGACGTTAACCATTTGCCCGCGCTGGCACAATGCGCCGCAAAAGGGTAACAGGCGGACATGACAATCCGTACCCGCTTCGCCCCTTCCCCGACCGGGCTGCTGCATATTGGCGGCGCCCGCACCGCGCTCTTCAACTTCCTCTTCGCCCGCCATCATGGCGGCGAGTTCGTGCTCCGCATCGAGGATACCGACCGCGCCCGCTCCACCCAGGAAGCGGTGCAGGTGATCCTGGACGGGCTGGACTGGCTCGGCCTGAAATCCGACGCGCCGCCGGTGTACCAGACCACGCGCGAGGCTCGGCATGTGGAAGTGGCGATGCAACTGCTGGAACAGGGCAAGGCGTATAAGTGCTACTGCACGCCGGAGGAACTGACCGCGATGCGCGAGCAGGCGATCGCCGAGAAGCGTCCGCCGCGTTACGATGGCCGCTGGCGTGACCGCGACCCGTCCGAGGCGCCGGAGGGCGTGCGGCCCGCCATCCGCCTGAAGGCCCCGCGCGATGGCGAGGTGGTGCTGCAGGACCTCGTGCAAGGCGAGGTGCGGGTGAAGAATGCCGAGATGGATGACATGATCATCCTGCGCTCGGACGGCACGCCGACCTATCTCCACGCCGTGGTGGTGGATGACCATGACATGGCGATCACCCACGTGATCCGTGGCGATGACCACCTCACCAACACCTTCCGGCAGATCCAGATCTATGACGCCATGGGCTGGGAGAAGCCGCAATTCGCGCATATCCCGCTGATCCATGGCGCGGATGGCGCCAAGCTCTCCAAGCGCCACGGCGCCGTGAGTATCCTCGAGTTCCGCGAGCAGGGCTTCCTGCCCGAGGCGCTGTGCAACTATCTGCTGCGCCTGGGCTGGGGCCATGGCGATGCCGAGTTTTTGTCCCGCGACGAGCAGATTGAACTGTTCACACTTGAGGGTGTGGGCCGCGCCGCGAGCCGCATGGATTACGCCAAGCTCACCCACCTGAACGGCATGTGGCTGCGCCAGGCCGATGATGCACGGCTGCGCGAGGATGTGGTCGAGCGGCTGGTGAAATCCGGCCACACGGTGGGCACCGAGGCGATGGTGCGCATTCTCACCCTGATGCCGGGGTTGAAGGAACGCGCGAAAACGCTGGAGGATCTGACTGCTTCCGCCGCGTTCCTGGCGCGGGAAGTGCCCCTCCCCTTCGAACCGAAGGCCGAAGCGCTGCTGAACCTGGAAGCACGCGAGATGCTGGCGCGGCTGCTGCCAGTGCTGGAGGGCGTGGCCTTCGAAACCGCCGCCATCGACGCCGCGCTGCGCGCCTTCGCCGAAGCCGAGGGCCGGAAGCTTGGTCAAGTGGCACAGCCACTGCGCGCCGCGCTCACCGGCAGCACCATGAGCCCGGGCATCGACGCGACGCTGATCGCGCTGGGTAAGGAAGAAAGCCTGAAGCGGATCGGCGCGGTCACCGCCTGAACCGTTTCCGGCCGAACGAAAAAACCGCCCGTTTTTTACGGGCGGTTTTTTTATGCGCAGTCAGAAATTTGCGACGGTACAGGTGCTGCCGGCGGCTGAGAGCTCGGCGCAGAATTTGGCTGCGTCCACCTTGCCTGCAAAGCCCGCGACGCGCAGCCGATAATAGGTCTTGCCGTGCACGGTAGCCGCGCTGATCTCGGGCGACTTGCCGCTGAACAGCGCCGGCTCGGATGCGGAGACCTTGTTCCACTCATGCTCGGCCGCCGATTGCGAGTTCAGCGCGGCGAGCTGCACGGCGGCATTGCCTCCGGTGGCAGGAGCGTCAGCGACGGCCGGCGCAGGCTCGGGAGAAGGTGCCGGGGCGGCAGCCACAGGCTGCGCAGCCGGGGAGGGCATGGCCCCTGCCCCCGCCGTAGAGGAGGACATCGCCCCCGGGATCGGCGACGGGCCGACATAGGCGGCATTGGAATTCGAAGAGGGGCTTGCGGGAGCCGGAGCGGGCACAGCCGCCTGAACGGGCGCAGGATCTGCCGCAGGCTGCAGCGGCGTTGGCGCCGTGCTGACCGGGGCGGCCGGGGTAATCGGCGCGGCGGCGACCGGGGCTGTCGGCGCCTCGGTGACGGTCGGCGCAGGTGACGGCGGGGGGGGCGGATTCTGGATGGACGACGCGATGAGCGCGGAGAAGCCATCCATCGCTTTGTTCACGTCATCCGGCGGCAGATCCACACTAAGAACCTGGCGTGCCTCGGCATCGCGCCCGGTGGCGACCAGCGCAGCGGCATAGTCCTCGCGGATCTTGGGCGTGGCGCCCTGCCCGGAGGCCAACGGCCCGAGATATTGCAGCGCCTCCTCCCCATGGCCGGACAGCGCCAGCGACAGGCCGAGATTGACCTCCGCCGCGGTGAGCGCCGGATTGGCCAGCAGCGCGCGCTGATATGGATCCACGGCACCGGCGAAATTGCCTTGCAGGTCGCGCGCGATGCCCAAATCGTTCAGCGCGTTGGCATTGCCGGGATCATCCTGCACGGCGCCCTCGAAGGCCTGCTCGGCGGCATTCGGGTCGGTCTTCAGCAGGCAGCGCCCGAGCCCAACTTCCGCCAGCGACGAATGAGCATCATTCTTCAGCGCCAGCTGGAAGGCCGCTTCCGCCGCCGGGCAGCGGTCCAGCGCGTAATAGGCGTCGCCCTCATGGATCAGGGCGTCCACATTATTGGGGTCATTCGCCAGAATGGACTGCGACACCGACAGAGCCATGTTCGGATCTCCGCCCGCGATGGCGGCATCAGCCACGTTCAGCGTGTTGGTGCCGATCGAGCCGCTCGGCGCGGCGGTGTTCGCCTGCGGGCCGTTGGCCTGGTGCTGGGCGCAGGCAGTAAGCGCCAGGACCGCGGCCAGGGACGCCATGGCCAGGCCAGCCTTGTTGCGCGAGCGGAAAACGGCAGGTTCAGCCAAGTGAATTTTATCCATGAGACCTTTTACTTTTGTCCGTGCAGAGTCGCCATGACGTTGATAATGGCCGGTCCCGCCACCACGAGAAACACGCACGGGAGGATGAACAGGATCATCGGCATGGTCATTAGCGTAGGCAGCCGGCCGGCGCGTTCCTCGAACTTCACCAGCGCCTCGGCGCGCAATTCAGCGGAGAGCGTGCGCAGCGCCTGAGTGAGCGGCGTACCGTATTGCAGCGACTGCGCGAGCGTGGTGGCCAAGCGCTGCAATGTCTCCAGACCGGTGCGGTCACCGAGCGAATCCATGGCGTGGCGCATATCCGAGCCGATCTGCAACTCATGCGAGGTTTGCTGGAGTTCCATCGCCAGCGCCGGGTTCAGGCCAGAGATTTCCTGCGCCACACGGGCGATGCCGGCTTCCAGCGCCAAACCGGCATCGGAGCAAATCACCAGCATGTCCAGCGCATCGGGCACACCTGCGGCAACCTTCTCGAGATGCTTCGTGCGGATATTGGTGGCGATGGTCTCCGGCGCCAGCATGCCGCCAATCGCGCCGGCGGCGGTGGCGATGATCAGCCACATTCCGGACATGCCAAACGCGTGCTGCGCCACGATGAACGTAATGACCGGGCTGATGAGGACCAGCATGATCTTGGCGCCAATGAACAGGCCAAGGCCCTTGCCGCCCTTGAAGCCGATCCCTTCGAGCGTCGCTGTCATTTGCGCCAGGGTCTTGCGCGATAGCAAGCCGCTGCGGGCCACGCCCATGCCTAAGGCGGAGACGAGCCGCAGCAGCAGAGCGCCGGTAGGCGCGCCTTGTTCGGGGAGTTCCTCCTGGCCGCCATGCGTGACCAGATCCAGCCGCCGAGTCAGCTTTGCAGTGCGGCCAAGTTCATAGGTCAGCATGAAGCCGACGGCCGCCAGCAGTGCGAAAAACAGCACGATCAGCAGCAGAATGCCAAAAATGGGAACGGAGCTACTTGAGGACATTGCTGATCATGAACTGAATGACGCCCATGCCGATGCACATGAGCAGGATGGCGGCGCCGAGGACCGCCTGGCCGCCGGAGGTTGTAAAAAGCAACATGATGTATTCCCGCTGCATCATGAAGATCGCGCCCCCGGCAAAGAAGGGCAGGACCGAAAGGATCATCGCGCTGGTGCGCGCCTCGGCCGTGAGCGCGTAGCCGCGCGCCTTCAGGCCCACACGCTTGCGGATCACTTCGGAGAGGGTTTCCAGCGTTTGCGTGATACCGCCGCCGGACCTCGCCTGCAGCGTGATGGCAGTGGCAAAGAACTGGTATTCCGTGAGCTTAACGCGCTCCCCCAGTTCACGCAGCGCGACATCGAGCGGAACGCCGATCGAGACCTTGTCCGCGAGAATGGTGAATTCGAGCTTGGTCGGCTCCATCGCGTCTTTGGCCACCGTGCGCAGCGCCTCGCCCATGGGGATACCGACGCGCACGCAGCGCACGATGGTGCTCAGCGCATCCGGGAACTGCTCCACCAACTTGGCGTTGCGCCGGTTGGTGAACCAGTTGAAGGCAAAGCCTGTGAGCACCCACCAGACGACCGGCGTGCCGAAAACCTTGACGAAAAACCACAGTAACTTGTGGCTGCCCAGCGGGTGCGAGGCGATGAACATGAGGAACCATGTCACCCCCGCCGTGATAAACGGCACCAGCCACCATTTGATCGGGTAGGTTTCCGCCTGCCCCAGATCAACGCCAATGATCCCGGCTGCGCGCTGCTTCATCTGCTCGATGTGCGAGGCGGTGCGCACCAGCGAGAAATCCTCATCCGCCTGGCTCGTCGGCCTGGCGGAGGGCGCCACGGTGTCCTGCAGGCGGCCTTTGAGTTTCTCCTGGCGCTCGTTCTCCTTCACGATCATTATCGCATAGGCGGTGATTGCGGCCAGAAGGACTATTGCAACGGCGAGCAGCAGGAAGATTTGCGTGAGCATCAGGCTTCGTCCAACGCGTTCATCCAGGCGCGGTCCAGGCCGTAATATTGCAGACGCTCCTGGAAGGTGGAGCGGATACGGCTGACCTCGTAACGGCCGGTCAGGCGGCCGGTGGCCGTTTCGCCCGTGACCTCGAACTTGAAGATATCGTTGAGTAGCTGCGTCTCGCCTTCCATGCCGGCGATCTCGGTCAACTGCACGAGACGGCGGCCGCCATCCCGCTGGCGCTCCACCTGCACGATCATGTTGACCGAGGACACCACCTGCTGGCGGATGGCGCGCGGGGTAAGACCCATCGATGACATCTGCACCATGTTCTCGATACGCGCCAAGGCGTCGCGGGTATTGTTGGCGTGAATGGTCGACATCGAGCCGTCATGGCCGGTGTTCATGGCTTGCAGCATGTCGAAGGCCTCGGCGCCGCGCACCTCACCGATGATGATGCGGTCGGGGCGCATACGCAGCGCATTACGCACAAGGTCGCGCGCCGTGATCTCGCCCTTGCCCTCCAGGCTGGGCGGACGGGTTTCCAGGCGCACGATATGCGGCTGCTGCAGCTGGAGTTCCGCTGCGTCTTCCACTGTGACGATACGTTCGGACGAGTCGATGAAGCGCGAGAGCGCATTCATCATGGTCGTCTTGCCGGAGCCGGTACCGCCCGAGACGATGATGTTCAGCCGGCAGCGCGCCGCGATTTCCAGCACGCGGGCAATGGGCGGCGTCAGCGTGCCGTAGCCGATCAGCCTCTCGAAATCGATCGGCTTCTTGGAGAATTTACGGATTGAGATCGAGGGGCCGTCGATGGCCAGCGGCGGCAGAATGATGTTGACACGCGAGCCGTCCTTCAAGCGCGCGTCGCACATCGGGCTGGCTTCGTCCACGCGGCGGCCCACGGAGGCAGCGATGCGCTGGCAGATATTGGTGAGATGTGTCCAGTCACGGAACCGCACCGGCACCTGGGTCAGCTTGCCGCCACGTTCCACGAAGGTGTGGTTCGGGCCATTGACCATGATGTCGTTGATGCTTTCGTCAAGCAGAAGCGGCTCCAGCGGGCCGAGGCCGAGCATGTCGTCCACCAGTTCGGTGGCGAGGTTGCGCTGCTCCCGTGCGTTCAACTGCACGCGCTTTTCCGTGGCGAGATCGCCGATCAGCCGCTCGACCTCGATCAGCAGGCGGTCGGGATGCAGCGAGGCGACCGCGGTCGCATCCATGCGCGCCAGGCAGAGATTGCGCAGTTCGGCGATCTCCGGGCGCACGGTAACGGGCCCGTCCATCGGAATGCGGGCTCCGTCCGCCTGGAGCGGCGCCGCGGGCTGTGGGGAAACAGAAGGTACGGCTGCGGGTGCAGGCGCGGCCGAGGTCTCAACACGCCGACGGCCAAATGAGGGCAGGCTGCCATCGGACATTCGATATTACCCCTTGCTGAAACCGAGCATCTTGAAGATGCCACCAACGGAAGTGAGCTGCGCGGAACCTTCAATGACTGCATCCTCGCGGGCAGCGACGAAGCCGATCTCGCGCGAGAGATCGATGATCGCCTGGCGGAACGGGCCGCGCGTTGCGATCGCCGGCTCGCCGAAGCTGGCGGACTCGTTCAGCTGCTTCGGAATATCCGGGATCACGATGTCAATTTTGACCTTCAGCGCCTCCTCGATCTGCTTGCGCGTCAGGCCGCCGGGACGGCCCTGACGGTTGAGTACGATCGTGGGGCTTTGCGGCTGCCAGGGGCCGTTCGGGAGGCTGAGCAGGCGCAGCGTGTCACGCACAGAGGCCAGGGACGGGTCCATGACGATGACGCGGTGATGGGCAAATTCAATCAGTTCGCGGTTGCACGGCATCGGCAGGAACGGCACATCCATGACGATAAAATTATACCGGACCCGCAACGCCTCGATCAGGCGGCGTGCCGCGCCTGGAGCGTAATGCAGCGGCTCGGTCAGCTTTTCTTCCGAAGCGAGCACCTGCAGGCGCTCCGCCACCGGCTGGGCGGCGCGCTCAACGAAAAGCGGGTCAATACGGTCCGGCGTTTCCAGCGCCATGCGCAGGCCGGGGCCTGTCTTGGCGCCGAGCAGCAGCGCGCCGGAGCCCATATGGATGTCAGATTCCACGAACACGGTGTGGCGCTTCGCCATGACGCCAAGCAGCCAGGAGAGGTTGCCCGCGACGGTGGTAGCCCCTACCCCACCACGCGCGCCCAGGACGGCGATGACGCGCCCGCCGCGTGTGGCATCCTGGCCTATGGTCTTGCGCGTGATCAGCGGCGCGAAATGCCGCGCCACCGCCTCGCGGGTGATCGGCTTGAACAGATACTCCATCACGCCCATGCCGCGCGTGATGTGGCGGTAGAAATCGACATCGTCGTTGTCACCGATGACGAGCACGCGCACGCCAGGCTCCACCACGTCGGAGAGTTCGCCCAGCGCGTGGAGCGGTTGCTCCTCACCGGCGATATCGACGATCAGCACCTCGGGGGTTTGCGTCTTGGACATGGCGGCAACCGCCGTGCGGACAGTGCCGCGACGGATATCGATGCCATTAGCGACAAGCTCACCCAGGCCATCGCGCAGCACCTGTTCGGTGGCGGGATCACCCAGGAAGGCCAGAACGGTCAAGCGGTCGGGCCGGCTGACCAGACCACCATCATCACCCTGCACATTGCGAGCGCCTTGCTGGCTCATGAAGCCTCCTATCCACTATACCGGAAACGCCGGCCCATGCTCATTGACCAACATTCAGGCTGGCCGCCGAGGATGTCGGGGTCATAGTTGTCTGCAGGCCCGTGGCGGTGCCGCCGGTCATGGCCTTCTCTACACCGGCCACCGCGGCAATACCGTTGCTGCCTGGCTCGGATTGGCCCTGGAGCAGATCCGACTTGTTGGCCACCTGCTGCGCGAGCGCTTCGTTCGGCGCCCCTGTTGCCGACCAGTTGCCGGGACGATTGAACGGGTTGAATGCCCCCTGGCAGCCGGTAAGCGTCAGCAACACAACACAGAACGAGAAGAACAGGGCGGAGCGCATACGCATCGTCTCCTTCATTGCACCATGAACCCGGCATCGCCCGGAATCCGGGTCGAGGCGGTGTCGGTACCATTATTACGAAGCAGCAATATACGCTGCAAATCATTCGGCGGCGTCCAGCCATCATCAGGCGAAGCAATGCTCGCGGGGTTATCGACCGGATTGACCAGATATGGCGTCACAGTAATCACCAGCTCCTGCTGCTCGCGTTGGAACGCGTCGCCACGGAACAGCGCCCCGAGCAGCGGCACCTCGCTCAGACCAGGAACGCCATTATCCACTTGGTTACTGGTGTCCTCAAGCAGACCGGCAATCGCCATGCCCTGGCCACTGCCCAGAATTACGGTGGTGGACGCGGAGGTCATGGTGAGGGAGGGCACGGAAAAGACCTCGCCCACGGCCCCGGTGCTGACGGTCGCTGAATTGGCCGCGTTGATCTCGCTCAGCTGCGGTGCCACCTGCAAGGCAATCCGGCCGTTGGACAATACGGTTGGAATAAAGCTAAGCAGGACACCGAAATTCTTATAAGTCACTGACACGGAACCATTGTTTCCGGAGGATGTCGGAATCGGGAACTGCCCGCCCACCTGGAAGTTGGCCTGCGTGCCAGACAAGGTGGTCAATGTCGGCTCTGCGAGGACGTGGGCAAGGTTATCCGTCGCCAGCGCGTCGACGACTCCTTCAAACGTGCCGCCGGGAAAGGTAACCCCAACGACGCCAGGAGGAACCGAAGCCAGATTGGCTGCGGCGGAAGCTGACGAAATATGCAACGCGAACTGGCCAATCATAGTGCCGGCCTCGCCGACTGAACTCCAGTTGATGCCCAACTGGCGTGTAATGCTGCGGTCCATCGACGCGATGCGGACCTTCAACTGGACCTGAATCGGCTCATTGACAGTCAGATCGTTGATCACGGTGTTGCCCGAGATCGCCTTGGCTTGGTTGATCACGTTATCGGCTTCCTCAGGCGTGTTCACCGTACCCCTGACGACCATGCCCCCCGGTTCGCTCTCGGCCGTCACGCCGTTGCCGGGTGCCACCGCCTGGGACTGCTCCTGCAAGCGAGAACCCTGGTAGTCTGACGGATTAACCGTGATTGAATACTGGGCGATCCGGTTACCATCCTGGTCGGTGGCCACCACATCCGTGGTACCGGGCGTCTTGCCGAAAACAAACATCACGCCCGGGCTGGCAGGCCGCACCGAGGCGATGCTGTCATCGGCCACAAACAGATTGGCGACGGCACGCGGCAGCTTGACCAGCTTGCCCTTACCCTTGGCCAAAGCAACCGACCCGAAATAAGCAGGCGGAACCGGTGCGGGCGCGACCGACGGCGCGGTGGCTGCGGGCGCATCCGCTGCGCCACTGGTATCCTCAGGCTGGCTTTGAGCAAAGGCCATGGAGGCAGAAGCGCCAAACCCGGCAACAACGGCGAGCCATGCACCCGCGGAGATCTTCATGCCGCGCATCAAAATTTAAACTCCCCCGTTGCGTCGGAAGAAATGACATTGACGGTGGACACCGCCGGCACTTCTGGATGGGCATTCGCCAAGGCCGGCGACACATCGCCCGCCCAGACCGGTTGTTGCGGCGGGGCCGAGGCCTGCTCCGTCCCATTCGGGTTCGTCTCCGCCGAATGCACGATGAGCGACAATTTACCCAGGCTGGTAGCGACCAGGCAACGCGACGCCTGGTCAGGGGTGACTTCGAGCGTAACGGTCTGCACCGGCGGACCGCCGCTGGCGCCGGCGCTGGCATCCTTGATCACCTGCGCGCCGGAAGCGATGACGCGGACATTGCTCAGCACAACCTCGGCAGCAATGCTCTTGGCATCCGGCGCTCCGCCGATCGACTGCGTCAGCAGCACGTCCACATTGTCCCCCGGCCAGATCAGCCCGTTGGCTCCGGTCACATTATCCACAGACACCGTCACGGCCCGCATACCCGGCGCCAGCACCGCGGCCAGGAAGCCGTGATCACCCGGATGGATCACGTCGCTGTTCAGGATTGGCGCGCCTGGCGCCAACTCTGTCCGCACCATCGATCCGGTTAGCCCGGTGCGGTTCTGCGGCGTGTCGACCAGCACATCGGTCGGCGCTCCATTCAGCGGTATGGTCGCTGCGCCGATCTGCGCCGGTTGCAGCAGGCTGCCTGCCGGCAGAGGCTGCGCCGCAACGAGCACCTGCTCAATCTGAGGCGCCTGGGCGGCCTGCTGGTCGTTCGGCTTCGACTGATTCAGAAGCGAATAAGCGAACACCATCACCGCGATCAGCGCGACGATGAGAACACCAAAAATGCCAAGACGAAAAACCATGGCTTACCTACGGCTGTAGCTGGTTGGGCAGAATGGCGGCGATAGCGCCGCCGGCAATGGCACAGGCATACGGCAACGGTGCACGGCGGCCGATCCGCCACATCTCGGCGCGGAGGAACCGCCGCAGATACCCACCCGCGCGGGACGGGCGCGGCGTAGGCACAACAAAGGACAAAGCAAGATAAACCAAAGCCAGAGCTCCACCAAAGAGAGTGACATTCAGGAAGAACGACAACTCTGGGTGCAACGCAGGGGGAATGAGAAGCACCGTGGCGGCCCACAACTTGACGTCCCCGCCACCCATCACCCCAGCCACCCAAATAGCGAACAGAAACACGAAAGCGACAGCAGCCACGCTCAACGCCGCAAGAAGGGAGTGGTCGATCAGACGGACGCAAACACCCAACGCAAGCAAAACCAGCGGCAGCCAGTTCGGCACAGTCCGCACCGCCAGATCATGCAGGGCCGCGTAGACCAGCAAGAGAACTGCTGGAATAGCTAACGCTGCCGCCACTCCAACCTCCGATCAAAAAGCCGACGCATGATCGCTCAAGCCTCCCTGCACCACCGCACTTGGCTTTGCCGTCAAGCCAAGTGACAAAAGTATTAATAACATATTAGTCCAAATGCGCTTTAAAGTCTTGCTGTCTTTTGCGCTAAACGCCTCTAAATCGCTCTTTTTAATAAAAAATACGCGTCACAGAGCATCCCTTGTCCCGCATTGACGCCGCGCAGCCGATTCGTTGTCAATAAAAAACGGCTGGCAGGAGTTCTGCCAGCCGTTTTTTTAGATTGCCGCCTCAACCAGCGCGATACGAACTTAAAGTTCGGACGCGACGTTGTTGAAAGTGCTGGAAACGTTAGTCCCGAGCGTCGTAGCTGCGGCGATGATCACGACAGCGATCAGGGCGGCGATCAGGGCGTATTCAATAGCGGTGACCGCGCGAGTGTCGCGGGCCAGCTTCAGAGCAAGAGCAGAACGCACAAAGTTAACAAGCATGGACATTTCCTTTACAAAACGCACTGGTTGATGAGGACATAAAATCCAGAGCCGAACCGGACGATTAAATTCAATCAACTTGCACATCACATCCACCTGTAACGGCGGCGCGCCTACTTCACAGAAATTTGAAAACCATGTCAAACAGATTCAAAATCTTGTTAATAGATTTTGGCCTGGACCACTGCCCCGCTTTCCAGTACCGGCGCAACAAACAGTGCCAGCCACAAGAACTGCTTGAATTAAAATTCCGATACTTACGTTTTCTAAAATTCTATTGCGATTTGACGGGCGGCCTAAACCCTGCGTCCGCGCGAATCCAATGAGTTAAACCGGCGCAGCCACCGTATAAGGCTACGATGCGGCTCAAGAGGCCGAAGGGTCAGTACCCAGGGCCTATCTTAAAGCTCGGAGGAGACTTGGTTGAAGATCGTGGACAGCTGGCCGCCGATGATGCCCACTCCGCCCAGCATGGCAATAGCCACGATAAACGCGATCAGCGCGTATTCCAACGAGGTGACACCGCGCCGGTCGTCGGAGAATGACCCTAGGCCCACCGATGCTGGCGCAAGAGCGCGCCAAATACATGAAAAGAGCATCTACGACCTCCTTACGGCCGCCCCCTTGGGATGCGGGAAAAACATTGATCTTGTCCTGTAGGGCAATCGTTTCTGTGCCGGAAGATAGCTCACGAAAATTTGCACAGGCGTCATCCGCTTGTTGCGAGGGCAGTTGTGGTGCGGGCGGTCGGAATCGAACCGACACTCTGTTGCCAGAACCGGATTTTGAGTCCGGCGCGTCTACCAGTTCCACCACGCCCGCTGACTGGTTCAGTGTGTAGGGGAGCCGCGCGGCGAAATCAACAGGGGTGGGCTTGCGCGCCTCTTCGGCATTGGGTATAGCCCCGGGACCAACCGTTCCCGAATAGCTCAGTTGGTAGAGCAAGCGACTGTTAATCGCTCGGTCGTAGGTTCGAGTCCTACTTCGGGAGCCATCTTTCCTTTAAATTCATGGACTTTAGCGGCGCGGGAACCCTGCAACGGGCTTTCTTGCCGTCAATCTGGCGCAGCCTCGCATGGCCACGCCGGACATGGCCTGAAGCCATGCCCGGAGCGAGCCAGAAGCGGGTGCCGGTGTTAGGCCAGAAGGATAATTATCGGGGCGCCTGGCAATATTGCTGCACATATGGCGCGAACGCCGCCTGCAGCGCCGGCCGGCTGAGCTTGAAATTCTCCAGCAGGTAGGGGGCATGCTTGCCATAGCCGCCGTGGGGCCGGGCTTCGCAGTGCCGGGACATGGCGGCCAGCGAGTCGCTGCCCAGCTTCATGTCAAAATGCGCGTAGATTCGCGCGATGGCCGCCAGTGGCGCCGCCACCAGATCTTCGTAGTGCAGGTGGAATTTGCGCTCAGCCGGCACATCCGCGCGCTGGTCGAAGGCAAGCAGCAGATTCGCGCCCTGGGTCCAGCGCGCCGCCACCTGCGCGCCGATCTCGCCGGCATCTATATTGTTCAGGAACGGCCGGCGAAGCACCTCGGTCAGATGCGCGACCGAGCCGAGCACGGCGATCGGGTCACGGTGCACGATGACGAATCGGGCATCCGGGTAGATCTTCAGGATCGAATCCAGGGTGAAGGTGTGGTCCGGGCATTTGAGCACCCAGCGCCCTGGCGTGCCGTTCTGCAGAAACTGCAAAAACAGCCTGTGGAAGCGGAAGGCATCGTCATGCCCATGCGCCTCCAGCCAGTTGAAATAGGAGGGCACGCGATGCGTCGAATCGAAGCGCAGGCTCTGGAACACGTGCGAGGTGATCTCGCTGCATTCCTGCGGGCTATCCGCGGTGATCGGGTGCATTTCCCGGAAGCCCGGCGCCAGACCGGCGAAGAGCTGCAACTGCTGGTCCACCGCGCGCGCCCTCTTGTCCTTGGCCGGGTCGAAATCCGCCGGGCGCGGGGCTGGAAACATGGTCTGCCAGTTGCGGGGCACCAGGCTGTCGGCATCCTCGGCCATCAGGCTATGCAGGAAGGTCGTGCCGGAACGCGGCAGGCCGAGAATGAACAACGGCCCCGAGACCGGGGCGGCGCCCAGCGCCGGGTTGGCGCGGTGGGCGTCCTCGATCATCTGCGCGTTCTTGAGCAGGCGAATCGTATCCCAGTGCAGCGAAACTTTGCCGAACAGGCAGAGATCCGACTCCGCCCCTATGGACGCCATCAGCTGCGCCAGCCCTTCCCGCGACGCGGCGGAGGGCGTGGCGCGGGCTGACGCGATCAGCGCCCCAGGCTTGGTCGGCGAGAGCCAGGACGAGGGAACAACCTTGTCGGCCAGTGCAAACGCTCCGGCAATGAGCTGAACGAAAGCGGCCATGCTACTTGGGCCTGCGCTCGATTAGCTCAATCTTGTAGCCATCCGGGTCTTCGATGAAGGCGATGACCGTTGTGCCGAACTTCACCGGCCCGGGCTCGCGGGTGATTTTCGCCCCGGCGGCGAGCAGCTTCTCGCAGGTGGCGTGAATATCGGGCACACCGAGCGCCAGATGCCCGAAGGCCGTTCCCAACTCGTATCGCTCGACGCCATAATTGTAAGTGAGTTCGAGCACGGTATGGTTGTCCTCGCTGCCGTAACCGAGAAACACGAGCGTGTACTTGCCCTCCGGCACATCAGTCCGGCGCAACTCCCTCATGCCGAGCAGCTTCGTGTAGAATGCGATGCTCCGGTCCAGATCCCCCACACGCAGCATGGTGTGCAGATACGAAAATTCGCTCATAGATCAGCCCCCTTGCCCTATCCCCTTAAGGACGAACGCCGAGAAGAAAAACCCCCTCTTGGTCTGCCGTCGTAATGGTTAACATTTTCTCAGCTAAAATCGTACTGCCAGCTTCGAAGGCAATACCGCGCAGCCCCGCTTCCCGCGCATGGCGAATCGTGGCGGGGCCTATGGTCGGCAGGTCTGCCCGGCGCTCCTGCCCCGGCTTGGCGAGCTTCACCAGCACACCTGCGGGGCCCGGCCGCGTCACGGCTGGTATGCGGGAAAGCATGGCGTCCGTGCCTTCCACGGTCTCCACCGCGAGCACGATCCCCTGCTGCACCACGCAGGCCTGGCCGATATCGGCGGCGCCGATGATCTTCAGCACCTCCGTGCCGCGGGTGATGTCGGCCATGGCGGCGGCATCCGGCGCGGCCTTGGTCAGCAGCCCCTCGGGCGCCAGCACGTCGGTCATGATGTCATGCGCGCCGAGGATACGGAAACCATCCTCGGAGAGGACCCGCACGATGGCGGCGAGCAGCCCGTCATCGCCTAGAAACGCGGCCTTGCCGACTCGGGCAAGCAGCTTCGCCCCCTCAGCATCCGGGCGCAGAGCGAGGAAGGAGGGCCGCTTCACCGGCCCGATCATGACGAGGTCGGCGCAGCCCTCGTCGCGAAAAGCGCGGACCATGGCGCCGATCGCCCCCAGCCGGAAGAATTTGTGCGGGAACGGACGCAGCACCTCGATCTCGGCGAAGCCCTCGATCCCGGCGATGAACACCGGACGGCCAGCGGCCCGCGCCGCCGCGGCGACCTGCCCCGGCAAGGGCCCGCCGCCAGCGATGATTCCGAGCGGTGTGGTCACTTAAGCCTCGTCATCCCCCGCCCCGGCGACATTGGTGAGAATGCCGTGCTTCGAGGGGGTGGCGATGAAGGCGAGAATCTCCTGCACATACGGCTCGTTCGCGTAGGTCTCGCGCGCCTGGGCGACTCGTTCGGCGAACACGCCGGGGCCGGTGAACAGGAATTTGTACGCGGCGTTGACGGCTTGCACCTGGGCCTTGTCCAGCCCGCGGCGGCGCAGGCCGATCAGGTTCAGCCCCAGCAGCTCGGCGCGGGTGCCGAACACGCGGGCATAGGGGATGACATCGCGCGTCACGCCGGTAAGCCCGCCGACCATGGCGCCAGCACCGACGCGCACGAATTGCAGCATCGCCGCGTTGCCGCCGATCACCGCGCGCGGGCCGATCTCGACATGCCCGCCCAGTGCCACATTGTTGGAGATGATGACGCCATCGCCCACATCGCAATCATGCGCGACATGGACGGTCGCCATCAGCAGGCAGTCGGCGCCGATTTTTGTGATGCCGGTGCCGGTGACAGTGCCTCGATGAATGGAGCCATGCTCGCGGATCTGCGTGCGTGGGCCGATCACCGTCTCGGTGTCCTCGCCCTTGTACTTCAGGTCCTGCGGTTCCAGCCCTACCGTGCAGAAGGGAAACAGCTTCACCCCTGCCCCCAGCCGCGTGCGGCCATCGACGGCGACATGCGAGACCAGCGTGACGCCATCCTCCAGCACCGCCTTGGGGCCGATTGTGCAGAACGGGCCGATGCTCACGCCCTGCCCCAACTCCGCCCCGCGTGCGATGATGGCGGTGGGGTGGATTTCAGTCTGCGCCATGTCGTGCATTGCCTCCGCCCGGCTCTATTAGTCGTCTGCCCCCGCTCTACGCGGCGGGGGCAGACGGGCCAAGTCAATCATTGTTACCGGATGTTTCTCCGGAAGCCTTTGATTGTAAAATTTAAACCGGCTTCACCTGGTCCATGATCATGGCCGTGATGGAGGCTTCCGCCACCACCGCGCCATCTACGCGGGCGACTCCGGTGAAGCGCCAGACTTGGCCGCGGCGGCGGTCCTTGGTCAGGGTCAGGCGCAGCGTGTCACCCGGGGTGACCGGCTTGCGGAACTTCGCGTTCTCGATGGACATGAAATACACCACCGGAATCCCGGCCTCCGGCCCGAGGGTGGAGATCACCAGCCCCGCCGCCGTCTGCG
>Ga0335083_10003920_pt1 | contig 19126 bp, 19 predicted proteins | sample Lox_Sample_42_FD_206716 | JGI IMG/M metagenome (GOLD analysis project Ga0335083, IMG submission 206716) | Soil microbial communities from Loxahatchee National Wildlife Refuge, Florida, United States - Lox_Sample_4.2 | ecosystem: Environmental > Terrestrial > Soil > Wetlands | place: USA...
ACCGCGGGACCGAACCCCAGGTAGTGGGCGCAGCCCAGCACCGCGACGAATTGCAGCAGATAGGGGAACTCGGCCCCCAGTATGGGGTCCAACACCTTGCCCGCGGCCATCGCCACTGCGACGCAGGCCAGGGCGGCGGCATACCTACGGGGCGTCGTGGACCACAGGTGCGGACCCGGCATGAACTCTTAGGTCATGATATCCCGTGGGGCAGGTTTCCGACCTGCCGCGTCCCGGTCCCGCGCCGGCGGGCCGGGAGCCCGCCTACGCGATCATCGGAATCGGATTCCGGAAGCTCCCGCGAAAGATCTCACCGAAGAGCTCCAGCACTTCCTCGTGAATCAGCCCGTTATCCGCCAGAATGTGCCGCGATCCCGGAATGGTGTGAGGTTCGCCGGCCATATCGCTCACCCGGCCGCCGGCTTCGCCCACCAGCAGAATCCCCGCGGCCATGTCCCACGGATTCAGCCCGAACTCCCAGAATGCATCCAGCCGCCCGCAGGCCACGTAGGCCAGGTCGAGGGCCGCAGACCCGGTGCGGCGCACGCCGTGGGATGCCATCGCCATCTGGTGATAGAAGTGGATGTTGACGTTCTGGTGCCGCTTCTTGCTGGGGAATCCGGTGGAAGCCAGACTGTCGGCCAGCCGCTGCGTCTTCGAGACGTGGATGCGCCGGTGGTTCAGCCACGCCCCCGAGCCGCGCTCCGCCGTGAACATCTCGCCGCGGATTGGATCGTACACCACCCCGGCGATCATCTCGCCGGCCCGCTCCAGCCCGAGTGTGACGTTGAACATGGGAAATCCGTGTGCGAAGTTGGTGGTACCGTCCAGCGGATCGACATACCAGCGGAATTCCGATGCGCTCTCGTGGCCGCCGCCCTCTTCGGCCACGATCCCGTGCGCGGGGAAATGAGCCCGCAGCCGCTCCACTACCAGTCTCTCGCTGGCGCGGTCCGCCTCCGTGACCAGGTCGAAATCGCCTTTCAGCTCGAAGGGAATCCGCCGCTCGAAGAAATTGGCCAACAGCGCGCCCGCCTCGCGCGCAATCTCCACGGCGGTCTCCAGGTAGGCCACTACTGCTCTTCCACCAGGTACTTGATGTCGTGCTTGAAAATGAAAAGGTTGGGTTTGCCGTCACGGGTGATGCGGATGAAGCTCTTGTCGTAGTACTCGATGGTGCCCGCCACCTCTTCCCCGTCCAGCAATTTCACCCGCACCGGGGTTGCGTGCTCAATCAGTTGTTTGAGATACTTCACCTCTTCAAACGTCTGCTCCGGCGCGCGCGCGGATTTTCCTTGTTGTCCCGTACTCGACCTCCTACTTCTTTTTCTTCGTTGGCTGCGGCTGGCGTTCGGGGGAGATGGAAACGCGCTCGTCCACAGAGCCGCCTTCACCCTCGAATTCTCCATAATAGCCATTCCGCGCCGACACCCGCAAATCCGGGTTCTTCACACGCACCTCGAGCCTGTGGAAGCGATTCTTGTTGGGAGGGACGTCGCGCGGATAAAACGCCAGCAGGTACTGCGTCCGCAATTCGGTCAGAATGTCGGTGAACGCCTTGTCCAGCGCCGTGCCCACCGACGGCATGAACGTGCGCCCGCCCGTGCCCTCGGCCATGAATTGCAGCGCGTGCTCGCCGCCGATGTTCCTGCCCGCTTCGTTGGTGATCGGCACCACCACGATCGCGTAGATCACCGCATCGGCGAGTTGTGCCTCCTGCAGCGCCGCCTGCAGGTTCAGCTTGCTGACGGTATCCCCGCCGTCGGTGACCACCACGATCACCTTGCGGCCGTCGCGCGGCTCCAGGTCGCGGGCTGCGAAGAAAATCGCGTCGTACATGGCAGTCCCGGCATCGCCGTGCATGGCCTTGAGCCGATCGGTCAGAAGCTTCTGGTCGCGTGTGTACCGTCCGGTCTCGTCGGTCACCTGCCAGTTGAAGGTGTAGAGCTTGATGGCGTCCTCGGGATGACCCTCTCCCAGCAGCGCGCGAATGAAACGCTGCGCCGAGTCGGCTTCGTAGGCGAGTTCCTTGGCGGTGGATCCGCTGACGTCCACCAGCAGGGCCACCGACAGTCTCTGCTCCGCCTGATGCTCGAAGACCGCGACCTCCTGCTTCACGCCGTTGTCGTAGATTTCGAAATCTTCCTTGCGCAGGCTGCCGATCACCTGGCCGCTCTGCGTTTTCACCGTGGCGACCGCTCGCACCAGGTTGACGTTGACCCGAATCGTGGTGCCCTGCGCGCCGGCCCGCCCGGCCGCGCCCAGAACCGCCGCCAGCGCGAGCACCCACCTAACCCGCCGCCGGAACATCCTCGCCCCACTCTCCTTCCACCCAGACTTCCCCGTCGACAAAATGTTCCTTTTTCCAGATCGGCACCATCTTTTTCAGCCGGTCGATGCCCTCGCGCGCCGCCTCGAACGCAGCGCCCCGGTGCGGCGCCGTGACCACCACGGCCACGCTGGTTTCGCCGATCAGCATTCGCCCCAGCCGGTGCACCATGGCGACCCGCTCCACGTGGTGCGAAGCCGCGATCTCCCGGGCGATCCGGACCATCATCTTGATCGCCATGGATTCGTAACACTCGTAATCCAGGTAGAGCGTCGCACGGCCCCTGGTATGGTTGCGGACCGTGCCTTCGAACGTGATGACCGCCCCTTCCGCGCCGCTCATGAGCTTCGCAATCAGCGCTCGCGTATCGATGCCGTGCCGCGTCAAGGCGCAATAGACCCGTCCGTCGGAGATCTCCGGCGGATCCGCATCCGCGCCGCCGCTCACCGGAGGCAGGAACGCGATCTCGTCGCCCTCGGCGATTCTCGTGGCCGGGTCGGCGAACTCGTGATTGCGCGCCACCACGATGCTGCGGGCGATCTCGTGAAATCGCGGAAACCGCGCCGCATAGGCTCGAAATACGCCGGCCAGGTCCGACCCCTCCGGGAACTCGGCCTCCTCCGAGCTCATCCCGGCGATCTCCCGGAGCATCCCGAAAAACAGAATTCTGGCGCGCATGGACTTGGGGCGGTAACCCCCAGTCTAACAGACGCTTCCACTTGCCCCGGCGGTTGCAGGAAAGGCCAAAGGCCGCGCGTGAACGCAGTTACTATCCGCGGGTTAGAATCGAGGTTCCATGCCGGACATCACCGAATCCCGTCTCCGCGTGCGCTATGCCGAAACCGATACCATGGGCGTCGTCTACTACGCCAACTACCTGGTCTGGATGGAAGTCGGACGGGTCGATTTGTGCAAGGCCTGCGGATTCAACTACCGCGACATGGAAAACGAGGACGGCGTCTACCTCGCCGTCGCTGAAAGCCACTGCCGGTACCGGGCCCCGGCGCGCTTCGACGACGAAGTAATTGTCAAGACCTGGATCGAGGACGCCAATACCCGCATGGTGACCTTCGGCTACGAGATGCGCCTCGCCGGCAACGACCGCCGCCTGGCCACGGGCTCCACCCGCCACGTCTTCCTGTCCCGCGCCATGCGTCCCACCCACCTGCCGCCGAAATATCACGCCCTGTTCGGAATTGGCAGGGCTGGCTGACGGGCGTCGCGATTACACCACCGCCTTCGCCTTCAGATACGGCGAGTACGCATGGTCGCTCTCCTTGATATGGTGCTCCAGCCAGTCTTTGAGAAACTGCAAAAGCTGAATCGTCATCGCCACCTTTCCCGCCGCGTGGTCCGCCTGGAGCGCGAGCACTTTCTTGGTGAGCGCATCGTGCTCCGCCTTGTGCTGCGCGAGATTCGGATAGCTGTGCTGCTGCATCAGCCGCTCTTCATAAGCAAAATGGACCCCTGTGTAATGAACCAGGCGATCCAAAATCCGGCCGACCGCCAACTTACCCTGGCCCGTGCTCATGGCCGCGTACAAGTCTCTGGCCATGGCAAACAGATTCTGATGCTGGCCGTCGATGATTCCGATTCCTACGCTGTATTCCTGTTTCCACTCGAACATACCCTTCCTATCGGGTGGTTTCGCGTCCGGCTTTAGAGTTTGGCCCCCCTCGGTAGAATGAGGATGTGCGCATCCTCCTTTTCAGCGGCAAGGGCGGGGTAGGCAAGACCAGCCTGGCGGCGGCTACCGGCCTGGAACTCTCGCGCCTCGGCTACCGCACCCTGGTGATGAGCGTCGACCCGGCCCACAGCCTGGCCGACGCCTTCGATTTCGAAACCGCGCTGTTCCACGGCGCCACCGGCGATCCCCTGGTCATCAACGACAAGCTCGCCATCCATGAGGTCAACATCCAGAAGGAAATCAAGCGTCACTGGCGCGAGATCTCCGGCTACGTGAGCAGCGTGCTCCGCGCCACCGGCATCAACGACGTCGAAGCTGAGGAACTGGCCATCCTGCCCGGAATGGAAGAGCTCAGCGCCATGATGTACGTCAATCAGTTCCGTCGCGAGAACCGCTATGACGTCATCGTGCTGGACTGCGCCCCTACCGCCGAATCCATGCGCTTCGTGAGCATGCCCACCACCCTGGAATGGTACATGAAGCACATCTTCCCCTTCCAGCGCGGCATCCTGAAGGCCGTACGGCCCATCGCCAACCGGGTCGCCCCCTTCGAGCTGCCCACGGACAACTACTTCGCCAATATCCAGGACCTTTTCGGACGGCTGGACGGCATCGGCGAGCTGCTGGAAGACCCGCTCATCACCAGCGTGCGCCTGGTGACCAATCCCGAGCGCATGGTGCTGCGCGAGACCCAGCGCGCCTTCGTATATTTCTCGCTGCACGGCCTGGCCGTCGACGGCGTGATCGTCAACCGCGTGCTCCCCGACCGCGTCACCGACGAATACTTCCGCGAGTGGCACGCCTCGCAGAGCCGCATCGTGGAAGAGATCGAAAGCTACTTCGCGCCCGTGGCGGTGAAACGCGTCCCGCTGTTCACGCACGAAGTGCTGGGCCGCGAGCGGCTGGAGGAACTCGCGCGTGCCCTGTACCGGGAAGGGGAGGACCCGGCTGCCGTGGTGCGCACCACCGCGCCCTACACCTTCAGCAAAGTGGACGACCGCTACCAGATCACGCTGCAACTGCCGTTCGCCGCCAAAGGCGAAATCAGCCTCTTCAAAAAGGGAGACGAACTCGTAGTCGAGATCGGAACCCTGCGGCGCCACATCGGTCTGCCCACCTCGATGGCAGCCCTTTCCCCCGGCCGCGCAAAGTTGGAAAATAAGGTGTTGACCGTCGAGATGAAGGAGAATTGATATGCCTGAAAATCCCAGCGCCGCCGGCGGGCAGCAGCAGGCGCAACCGCACGCCCATCAGCACGGCTGCTTCTTCTGCGAAACCGCCATCCCGGTGATGGAACGCCTGTGGAGCGAAGCGACTCGCGATCACTTCCGGAACTCGCGCATCGAGTTCCTCAAAGGGCTGCGCAGCCTGATCGACGACCGCATCGCTCATCTCTCCAAAGACGAGCCCAAGGGCACTCGCGTGACCGTGGAGTGAAACACGGCCACGCGAGAGTGACAGCATCGGTTAGTTGAATACCAGCCGGGTCTTCGTGCCGCCCAGGCAGATCTCTTTGATCGTGGTCTGACCGCCGTTCTGCTCGTACTGCACCTGGGTGTCCGAATATTTCCTTGTTCCCGTCTCGACCTTGGCGGGAACCTCGCGCGATTCCTTGTCGAGGATGAAAAGAACTTTGCCTTCATTGACGGCAACTTTATAAGCGCCGGCCTTCAACGCGGTGCCATTGATGGAGACGGACTCCGTCAACGTGACATGGTAGGTCGCGACTTTGGCAGGAATGCTGCCCGCGAAAGCGACGAGTGCCACAAGGCTGAAAGCCAGGACAAATCTGATCAACATGGTCTCTCCTTAAAACTGAAGTTCTGCCCCTGAGTTGCCGGGCTGATAACTTTCATAAGGGAGTTTAACACCATATTGTCGTAAATTACAACAGAAAAGTGCTATCCTATCGAGTCGAGTGTGGATTTCCGCCACGAATCGGCCTCTCCGCCGACTGCGCCCCTCCGGTTTTGATATACAAGTCCTAAGGGGGATTTTCATGAGAGTAGCGAAGGTCGTGCTTTTTCTCGCCCTGCCGGCCCTGCCTGGCTCGATACTGGCGTGCGGCGGGCACGGGACCGCCGACACCCTGGTGGTCTCCACCACGTGGCTGGCCGCCCACCTGAACGATCCCAACCTGGTGGTGCTCGCCGTCGGCGACAAGGCCGACTACGACGCCGGACACATCGCCGGATCGCGCTACGTGGAATATAAGGAGGTTGCAGCCAAAGGCGAGAACGGCCTCTCTGCCGAATTGCCGCCCATGCCCAGGCTGGCGGAGATCTTCTCGCGGCTCGGCGTCGGCAACAATTCCCGGGTGGTGGTTTACCGTCTCAAAGACACGCTCACCCAGGCGGCGCGCGTCGTGGTCACGCTCGACGCCATGGGAATGGGACCGAACTCCTCGCTGTTGGATGGCAATCTCGCCACGTGGACCGGTGAAGGCCGCGCCCTTTCGACCGCCGTACCCGCCGTCCAGCCCGGAAAGCTCGAACCCTGCCCGCAGAATGATGTGATCGCCGGCCTCGCCTTCGTCCGCGGCAATCTCCAGCAATCGGGCGTGCGCATTCTGGATGCCCGCGCGCCGGAGTTCTATTCCGGCTCCACGACCCGCCCGGGCTTGACTCCCGGACACATTCAGGGCGCGGGCAACGTCTATTACAATGGACTCTTCGACGAGTCCGGCAGGCTGAAGCCGGCGGCTCAACTCCAGGAACAGTTCCGCGCCGCGGGCGTCAAACCCGGCGACCGCGTGGTCACCTACTGCTTCATCGGACAACAGGCGAGCGCCCTGTACCTGGTCTCGCGTTACCTCGGCTACGACACTCGCCTCTACGATGGCTCATGGGAAGAATGGAGCAAACATCCCGAACTGCCGACCGCCACGGGCTCCAAATGAGCGTGACACTCCTGCGGCCCGCGGCGCTGGTTCTCTTCGCCGCTTGCGCCCTGCGCGCGCAGTCGCCCTGCGCCAATACGCCGGCGTATTCACCCTGCGATCTGGCTTTCGATCTTCCGGCCGGCCAGGCCGATCCTTACAAGACTGTCGATCTGAAGGCTGAATTCCGGTCGCCGCACCATCGAACCTTCGCCATGCCCGCGTTCTGGGCGGGCGGCAGCCGCATGATCATCCGCTTCACTCCCACCGAGGCCGGCGATTGGGCCTACCGCGTGACCAGCAACGTGGCCGAGCTCGACGGCAAGACGGGCAGCTTCACCGCCGCCGCATCGCCCTCGGCGGGATTCATCCGCGCCGCCAACACGCACCATTGGGCGTACACGGAGAAGGATTCCGAGGGCTTGGACCGCGCCCACCTGTGGATGGGCGCCACCGAGATGCGTTTCGCGGCCGAGGACGATGCCGCCTTCCGCGTGGCCGCCGATGCGCGCGCGGCGCAGAAGTTCAACCACCTGCGCGGCGCGGTCGCGCTGGAAGGCGCCGAGCCCATTTACCAGGGGCCCGACGCGCCCAACCTCGCCTTCTTCCAGCGGCTGGACGAACGCGTGCGGTATCTCAATTCCAAGGGCATCACCGCGGACCTGATCCTTGCCCGCGACGGCGCTGCCCTGACGAAGCTGTTTCCCAACTGGGAGCAGCGCCGCCGCTTCGCGCGCTACCTGGTGGCACGCTACGCTCCCATGCACGTCACCTGGCAGGGCGTCGAGTATTTCGAAGACACCATGGACACCCGTGCGCTGCTCAAGGAGATCGGCGGCGTCCTCAAGGAACTCGATCCCTACCAGCATCCGCGCACCTCGGGCGCGCGCCTGACCTCGGCTCCGCTTCTCGACGACGGCTGGATGACCTTCGCCGCCTACGGCACCGCGGATTCCAACGTCAACGCCATCGAGCACCAGCTTTACGCCGTGCCGTTCGTCAACCTGGATTTCGGCGGTGAGGACAGCGATACCGCCGCGTTCCGCCGCCGCCTGTGGAACGCCACTATGGACGGGCAGGCGCCCACATATTCGTACGCCGCCGCCGGCCCGCCGCGCCTCGATGCCCCCGGCGCGAAGCAGATGAGCGTCTGGTACGATTTCTTCGACGACACGCGCTACTGGGAGCTCGAACCGTACTTCGACTGCGACGGCGGACGCGCCCTCGCCCTGGAAGACACGGAGTACGTGGTTTACATCGAGAAGCCTGGTCCGCTGGAGCTGATCGTCGAGAAGCACGGCTACGACGTCTACTGGGTGAATCCGATCGACGGCGCGGTCACCAAGGGCAAAAAGTTCAGCGGCGATCACTTCACGGGCTCTCCGCCCGACCGCTCGCACGATTGGATTCTCCACGTCGTCCGCGAAGGCCACATGGAGAGCATGAACCGCAGCTACAAGTTCGAATCGCGCCGGATCCAGTTGCAGGAGATCGAATCCAACAGCCCCAAAGTGCCGTTCACGCTCGAGCAGCCCTCGGCCGACCTGACCCTGCGCGTTTCGGCGCCGTTTGCCGTCAAGCTCACGCGCGAGACGCGCGCCACCCGGTCGATGCTGTATCTCTGGACCGGCGACGTTTCGGCCGGCGGCCAGGGGTATCGCGTGATTGCCACCGGCGCTTCCGGGGTCATGCGGCCGCTCAACTCCATCGCCAAGGAGTTTCCCGCTCTCATGCACCTGCGCGTGTACGGCATGAACGCCAACGGAAAGGTGTACGCGATCGACCGCGCGTTCAGCATCAATCCGTGATCCTGGCGCTGGACACCACGCACGAATACGGCAGCATCGCGCTCGTGGGGCAGGTTTCCGGCCTGCCCTGGGCCGATGAAGAGCTGATCCATGAACCCAAGGGCTTCTCCCGCATTCTTTTCGCGCGCCTGGAGGGTCTGCTCGCGCGCCATGGCATCCGCCCTGCCGATATCGATTGCTTCGCGGCAGCTTCCGGTCCCGGCTCGTTCACTGGCGTGCGCGTCGGGCTGGCCTGCATCAAAGGCCTGGCCGAGGCGCTGCACAAGCCCGCGATCGCCGTCTCCAATCTGGAGGCCCTGGCGCGCTTCGGAACCGCTTCGCTGCGCGCCGTAGCTATCGATGCGCGCCGCGGTCAAATCTACGGCGCCGTCTACGACGCAGCCGGCAGGCTGGTGTCGCCGGAGGTCGTCGCGCCCTTTGAAGCATGGCTCGCTACCTTGCCGGACGGCGTCACGGAGTTCATCTCTCCCGATCCGATGCCGCCTCTGCCGCCTGGAGCTACCCTGATCACGCCACGACGCGCCCTCGCGGCCGCCGTTGCGGAGATTGCCGCCGGGCGGCTGGCGCGCGGCGATCCGGGCGACCCCGCGGCTATCGACGCCAACTACGTCCGCCGCAGCGACGCCGAGCTGTTCTGGAGAGAGCCGCCTACTGCGTCACTTTGACCACGAAGTACGTGAATTCTTTCCCCGGCGCCAGTTTTACCTGGTGCGGCATCTTGGCCGGAATGGTGACCACATCGCCCGCCGCGATCGGCTTTTCCATTCCGCCCTTGATCGACGGCCCGCGCATTTCGTTGGGTGCGGTCGTTTTGGCGTCGGCCATCTCACCGCCGTAGACCAGGGTGGCGTTGCCGCTCTGCACCACGAAGATATCGGCATCGAGCGCGTGATACTCCGCTTCGCCGGAATCCTCGCGGTGCGCGACCATGAACCGGTAGTTGCCATACTTGGCGAGATCCTGCGTGGCGACCTTCTTGTCGTTGATTTTCGGCGCCAGGCTCTTGGTGAATGCCTTCAATTCGGCCGATTTCCAGATGTAGAATCCCTGCGGATCTCCCGCCGGCAGGGCGAATCCGGCGGCGAGCAAAGCCATTGCGACGAGTTTCATGCAGTGAGGGTATCACACCATCCTGTCAGCGGTAGTGTTCCAGGTCCAGCTCGCGGAAGAACGCGCGCGAGGCCACGCCGAATTCGAATTCATCCCCGCCCGCGATTCCGATCGAAAACACAAATCCCGGCGCCTGTTTGGCGACAATCACTCCGCTTCCGCGCCTTGCCGCGAGGGTCTGCGCGCTCGAAAACCAGTACGGCTCGAATCCCAGGAATGCGGCGAGGCGGCGGCAGCGGTCGAGCGTGCCCGCGCGCAGTTCCTTGTCGGCGTAGGTTACCTGGAACGGCTGGGGCAGGGCAAGGTAGCGGCTGACGGCGGGCAGGCACAACAGCTCCGAAAGCGAGCCGGCCACGGCCTCGGTCTTCGCCGGATCGAGCACCCTTTCCCGCGAATACGCCAGGTTCGGGTGCCGCACCGCCACCGGTTCCGGCCCGTCGCCGAACAGCAGAAAGATGTCCTCTTCGTTATCTCCCGTCGGCACCGCCAACAGTTCGGTGTTCTCGGGAAGGGACTCGACACGCGGACGCTGCTCCATGACGTAGTGGGGCGATGTGCTGTAGAACCCTAAATCAAGTGGACCCGTATCCTCGCCCATGCGCTCCAGGAACTCGCGATACAGCGCGTTCAAGGGGCGGTTCCTGCGCCGCTCCAGTCCCGCAATTTGAGCCGGGGCGGCGCCGCGGGTCTGCTCGGCGAAGTCCGGCACGAAGGAGGTCCAAAACTCGATGCAGTGCTCGATGACCGTCATTATCCGCCAACCTCGCACAGCATACGCCCAAGATAGCGGCGGCATTGCTCGCAGGATCCGATCTCATGGAGGTGCAGGTAACCCGTAGTTGGCAGCGTCGGACGCACATGCAACCACACTTCGGCCATCTCCAGGTCCCGCAACTCGAGAACGCGAGCGCGTGCCAGCAGCGCGGTCGCCGCGCACCGGCCGAATTTGCCCCAGGTATCCTGAATCGCGTTTTGGGAGAACGGGCCTTGCGCCTTCTTATATGTAGTGATCGTTCCGTCGAAGTTCGGAATCGTCCGGAATGTATCTTGTCGGTCGCGGTTGAGGGCTATCGCCTCCTCCCATGGTTCAGTCGCAGGCCAGTCGCCTGAGAGCGCGTATAGCCAGGTGTCATCGTCACTGCCGGTTTTTCCCCGTAGTACGCCCAACATCTTCGAGGCGTATCCGCGATCGTCGCTCCCTTGCTCTTTGGGTCTAAGGGAGTCCCATAACGGGTTGCTGAAAAATCTCCCATAGGTGTCGTCCTCGTAGTCGTAGTTGAGGGCGAAATTCCGCACAGCACGGGCGAGCCCACGGGCCTCATCCAGTACAGCGTCTGTAACCGGAATCCAGTGCCAGACCGTCCGCGGGGAGGCGGTAGTGTGCTCGTTGGAGATGCCTGAGCACACGAAACATCGCCCCACATGCTGATGCCCGCCAGATTTGAGAATGTCGACGCCCTCGCCGGCCGGAGGCGGAGTGAAATTGCTGCGTCCTTCCCACTGTTTCGTCCCGTTCCAATGCCGGCAGATCAGAAGCCGGTCGCGTTCGTCTACCGGTCGATCCCCGGCCTTCCCTTTGCGCTGCCAGGTAGTTTTGGAGCACCCAAACCGATGTACCTTCGCTTTGAAGTAGTCCTGAGCAGACACGTCGTGCAGTTTGTATTGGACCCGGACTTCTTCTACGAGGTACCCCGGGTCCTCCGGCGGCCCCGAGTTGCCGGATTTCGGCAGCGCCTGAAGAAGCAGCTTGCTCTGGTCGATCCCGTGATCCTCGGGCTGTTTGGCCGCGGCCCGTACCAGGCCCTTGGGAGGCGGCGTCCACTTATGCGCCCCGTCCTCGGCTGTGACTTCCAGCCTCGCAGGCCTGCCTTCGGCCTCCGCATCCACTTTGCCGATGTCCCATATATCCGGATCGTTGGCGATCCCCAGGAGCACTTCCACGGTCTTCTGCGAATCCGTGGCGCCCTCGGCGATGGCTTTCGCGTCCTCCTTCTCCGGCTTCAGGCTCTTGATTCTCTCGTCCACAAAGAAAACCGTGGATTTGCACTCTTTCGACTGCTTGTCGTCCAGCGTGTACTTCAGCGTGACTTCCACCGCGCCTGCTTTGGTGCCCTTCACCTTCACCTCAGGCTTGTTCGCGCCGCTCTCGATCGATGCAATATCGCCGCTGCCGAGGGTCCACCCGTGTCCATTCTCGTCGGGCGCGCCCTCGGCTTTGATCGTCACGACGGTGTGTTTTTTTCCCTTGATCGACATGCCGGCCAGCTCGGGGACCTTGACGTCGATTACCTGGATCTTCACTTCCTTTTCATCGGACTGATCGTCCAGGGTGTACTTCACCTTGAGCGGAGCCTCGTCCGTAGCCTCCACTCCTTTGACTTCGACCTTGGCAGTCAGATTTTTGTCTTTTTCGATCGAGAGATGATTGCCGCCGGGCGACCAGTGGTATTTGCCCTCGTTCAGAGGAGGGAAAGTGACAGCCGTATAGCTCCTGTTTTTTTCCTTCAGGACCCGCCGGGTTGGACTGGCCTTGCCGTCGGGGTCTTTCACGCTGAGCACAACCACGGTGAATTTGTGCTCTGCGCGAGCCTGCTGGCCTTCCAGGTTACAAGTGACTCCGACCTTGGTAGGACCAGTCTTCCCCTCGGGGCTCTTGACGGTCACCGTTGCCCCCGATGCCGTGGCCGTGTAGAGTTCGCCTTTTTGGTCCCACTGGAGATCCGCCCCGCCCACCCCCGGGTCCAATACCGCTTTGTATTTTCTGAGATTCGGCCGCAGCAGGTATGGCTTGGGATCGCCTTTTCCGTCCTCGTGGCGAATCCGCAGTCCTACGATCTGAAACTTGTGCCGCGCCCTCGCGTTCAACTCGCCTTTCTCCCACGATACTTCGATCTCCGCATCGCCGGTCTGTCCGTCTGAATCCTTCACTTCCACCGTGTCATTGGACGGTTTATCCTGGTGGGCCACTCCGCCCGGCGTGCTCCACACATATTTGCCCCCTTCCTGCGGGGGTTCGAGCACCGCTTTGAACGTCCTCGTGTTGGGCACGAGCAGGAACTGCTTCGCCGGCTTGCCATCTTCATGACGGATGCTGATCCGCACCAGGGGCTCGATCTCCAGCTCGATCTCCTCCCTCTTGCCGTTCTGAACCGTGACGGGTTTTTCCGCCACCAGTCTCCAGCCGGGCGCGGAGGCGGTCACCGTGAGATTCTGCTGGCCTTCGCCCTCGAACTTCACGACTGCCGCCGAGAGCCGGTCCACCATTCGCGTGGACGACTCGTCCTTGGTGAACCGCTTGCCCTCGCCCGCGATCCGGACCGCGATGTCCTTCCCGCAGATGATCGCCTTCGAGATCACGGTCACCTCGAGCACCCATCGGCATGGCGCCACCGGCTCATCGTGGCTTCGTGCTGATGCCGGTTGGCTGGTCTGCTGCTGCGATCCCTTCTTCTTCTTTTTCTTGCGGACCTTTGCTTTGGCCGACTGCCCGCCAGTCGTCTGCCCCTTGCCGCCCGGGTCCCCGTGCAGGTTTCCGGCCATGGTCAGTCTTCTGTGACCCCGAGGTACTGGTCGGTGAGCCGCGTCAGCAGTTCAGCCTTGGTCGCCGGTCCCATGCGGTCATGCGTCAGAACCTCGCGCGCCCATGCGTACTCGCTGTCGAAATCCGGACCCAGGATGAAGACCTGTTCGAGGAACGTCAACAGTTCGTCCTCGGTTTTCAGGCCGTAGGACTGCGCGCGGGCGATGCTTTCGCGAATCCGGTCGCCAAGCGGCCCATCGCTCAGCTCCGCGCAATCTTCGGGGAACAAGTCGCGTAAGTGTGCCCGGGCGCGTTTCTCGAACGAATCTCGCAAGCTCTGGGCCAGCGCCTCCATCTGCGCATCTCGAATCACCAGCATCCGCGGCATTCAGCGCATTATACCTGAGTGCTTACTGCCAGAGGTCGAAGCTGAAAGTAGATGGCTGATAGCTGATGGCTGACAGCTATCAGCTATTTCACCGTCACCATGTATGCCAGGCTGGCCGAACCGTCGACCACCACCGTCAGCGGCACCGGCACGCCGCCGAACGACTGCGGCATGACGAACTGCAACTGGAACTGGCCGTTGCCGGCGGGGAGGATCGTCGGCGTCACCAGTACGCTCCCCAGCGTGACCTGCACGCGGCTCGGGTTGTTCACCACGGTCGGGTCGAGGCCGGTCACCAGCACGTTCACTACGTCCTGCGGGCTGACGAAGTGCGTGGCATCGTAAGGAACGCCGCTCGCGTTGGTCACGGTGACGATCGTTGGCGGCGGCGGGTCGATCTCGAGCAGGACAGGGTTCGCCGTGTTGCCGCCGGCCGTAACCTTCAACACGGCGAGCCCGGTCGGGAATCCAGCGGGGATCGTGAAGTTGATCTGGCCGGCGCTGGTGAAAGTGGTTGGAACGGAATTGTCGTTCAGAGTCACCTGGGAGTTTGCCAGGTTCTGCCCGTAAATGGTGACGAAAGAATTCGGGTAAACCGTTTGCTGGCCGGCATTGCTGTTGGCTACCGCCAGAATCAGCGGCCGCCCCGCAACCGCCGGCAGCGTCTGAAAGGCGTTCGGCTGCGACATCACCTGGAAGCCGGAGATCAGGCTGATCTCGCTGGCGCCAAACGCCGCTACCGGCGCGATGGCAATGTTGGCCTGAATGTGATTCGCCCCCAGCACCCAGACCTTCTTGACCTGCACATCGTCGGAGCCGAAGCCCAGCGTCACCTGGCCGTCCGCGAAGGTGGTGCCTTGCGTGGTGATGTCGACCATCGCCAGCGCCGGTCCGGCGACCGACGTCAGGCTGACCGAGCTGATCTGCGCCAAGCCGCCGGATGGATAAGTATAGGCGGCGGACGGTGACGGCAGCATGGTTGTGTTCTGCCCGTCGCCGTTGAACGCCGTGACCACGGCGGTCTGGCCGGCCGTGCCCGGCGGCGGTATCACTCCGATGGATCCCAGTTGATCGCCGCCGGTGAATGGCGTCGAAATCACCGCCTGGATTCCATCGAAAAAGATGCGGGTGTCGCCGCCCAGGTAGGTGCCCGTGACGGTCACGCTGCCGTCGCCGTTCTGGTTGATCGACAGGATCGCCGGCACCGGTTTGGGAACCAGGTCGACCGCGTTGGGCATCACGTAGATATCGCTTCCGTAGTTCAGCACCAGGTGCCGCGTGCCCGTGCCCGCAAACAGCGGCATCGATGCCAGGAAGAGCGACACCGAGCGGGACCCGTTGGTGTCTGTGAACGGCACCACGTACTGCCCGCTTACCGGGGCAAACCCGCCCAGCAGGGTCGCCGACTGCGGCACCGGCGTGTCGCCGTTGGCCGACTGCAGCTTGACCTGGACCGATGGTTTCGTGGCGGTCACGATCGCCGGGATCACCTGCTGGTTTGGAACGTTGTACGCGTTGTAGAGCGAGGTCCGCAAGGTAGGATCGAGAAAGCTCGAAGTATACAGGTCGTATGCCGGGACAGAAGCGCGCGCTTGCACCGCGAAGTTGAGCGTATTGGTGCTGCCGGGTAATACCGAAACTGCGCTGGCCTGCTGCAGATCGGTCGTGCCGGGGTAGAACTCCGTGCCGAACGGGCCGCTCGCCGGATATTGATTCCCCGCCGCGCCCACCGGAAGCCGCAGTCCGGAAGAATCGGCCGAGACCGCGTCCGGCGGCAGCGGATGCACGTACACGAGGTAGTTGTTCCCGTTGTTCGCCGGCAGACCGTCGATGCGGTAGGTGCCGTCGGGATTGGTCAGGGCGCTGATCGCCGGCCCCGTCGGGCTCACCGCAACCACCGAAGCCAGCGTGACCGGATTCCCGTTCAGCGTCACCCGTCCGGTGATCGACCCGTAGTTCGCCTGCCACCCGTTCTGTCCGTAAAGAACGTTGATCCCGGCCACATCGTCGGCGTCGAACGGACGCGCGCGCGAAGTGTTGCGGATCACGTCCACCGACATGGCGCTGGCGGTCCAGGTGTGCTGCAATCCCAGCGCGTGGCCGATCTCGTGAACCGCCGTGGTGAAATACCCTTCCAGGTAGCTGGCGCCGGCGCCTTTGTTCGTGTCCCGGGAGAGCATCACCTTGCCGCTGAGGATCGTGGCGCCGCTGGAAACCGGCCCGCCCAGCCCGTACAACCCCGGCGGCAAGTCGGTGAAGCTGACATCCCCGCCCGGCGTGGCCGAGACCTGCGACGCATTCTCCAGCCCGCCGAACGCCACCCGCAGACTGGACGTGCTGATCGAATTCCACGCCGCGATCGCCTGCTTCACCTGCCCGAGAAGAGAACCGAAGCTGTCGCCCGGCGCGTAGGTCGTGGGACCCTGGTCCGCGACGAAGAAGGTCACGGTGCTGTTGGGCAGAGAAGCTACGTTGAACTTCTCCTGCTGCGGAACGAAGCTGCCGTTGAGATAGTGGACGTAGTGATAGTAGGCCGATCCTGGGGTCGCCAGCACCGCTGTCATCGCGGCAACCATCCAGATGCGGCGCGGCATCACTGCGCACCGCCCTTCGCCGCCAGAGCCGCCGCCACCCGCGACCGCAGCTCGCTCAGCCGCATGCTCACCGGCGAATCCTTTACCTGGCGGGCGGTCTGCGGATCCAGAATCAGCTCGGCGCTCGCCGGACGGCTCGCCGTCGGGTCGGCACTCCCGTCGCCGGGGAGCGCGAAAAGGCCCTGCGTCAGCCCGGTGATCCACGTGATCCCCGCCTTGCTGGTCCACAGGAAGAACACGAACTCCGCGCCCTTGTTTAGCGTGGGCGCGCCTGCGAACGTCTGGTGCAGCCCGTTGAGGGTCCCGCCGGGAATCATCACTTCCACCGAACCGCTCGCCGAACCCTTCAGCGTTTCACTCACCTGGATGCGATAGTGCGTGTAGATGATCCCGCCGGTGGTGGCCGTCCACGAATCGCCCACCGTCCCGCGGACGATCGCCGTCGATTTGACCGCCAGGTCGTCCAGGCTCAAGCGCTCCAGCGTGGCCGCCCACTGGGGCGCGGCGCAGACCATGAGGACGAGCGCGAGCGTGATCCGAGCCTTCACACGGTTCAGATGAGCAGGTAAATTGCCGTTCGATACCGTTGAAATCAAAGCACTTCTTGGCCCGTTAGGTAACAACCTGTTTACCTCTGACACAATTGTGGGGCAGGTTTCCGACTTGCCCCGGTCTCAACCCTTGCCGGAGCGCACGATCAGCATGGGAATCGACAGATGGTGCCGGACCGGGGTGATGGTATTGCCGAAGATGAGGTCCTTCAGCCCGCCGTGGCCGTGCGCCCCCATGATCACCAGGTCGGGGTGTACCTGGTTGGCGTAGCGCACAATCTCCTTCGCCGGAGAGAGCCCGTAAGCGACCGCCGTCTCCACTTCAACTCCTTGATTCCGGATTGATTGCGCGATCTCACGCAGGTACTCTCCGCCGGCTTCCACCTCCGCCGTGGAGGCTTCTCTGCCGTACACCTGGCTGGTCGCATCCTCCTCGATGTGCAGCAGGAAAACGCGGGCTCCGTACTGCTTCGCCATGGCAGCGGCGTGCCCTACCGCGAGGCGGTCGAGGGAAGAGTGATCCAGCGGCACGAGAATTCGGTGATAGACCGGCGGCGCCGCCTGGGCGCCCGCGGTATCGGGCAGCCGGATGGCCGCGCGCCCGAGTCGCCGCCTCCAGCGGACCGCCTGGGGCTGTACCGCGATCCAGATCAGCAGCACCGCCAGTCCCGCGGCCACCGGCACGGTCACCGACCAGATCATCCACTGCCACTTTCCCGGAGCCGAGAGCCAATCCCCGAGAGCCATCGCCGCCAGCCGGATGTTCAGACCGAGAATGATGGCCGCCGCAGTCCACGCCAGCCACCGGACCCACCGGGCGTTGGCGAACCGGCCCATGCGCTGCCGGTCGTTGGTGAAGTGAATCAGCGGGATCACCGCGAACGGTAGTTGCATACTCAGGACCACCTGGCTCAGTATCAGCAGTTGGTAGATCGCGCCGTCGCCGGCGATGTAGATGGTCAGCGCCGCGGGGATTATGGCCAGCGTGCGGGTGATCAGCCGGCGCAGCCACGGCCGCATGCGGATGTTCAGGAAACCTTCCATCACGATCTGCCCGGCCAGCGTGCCGGTCAGCGTGGAAGATTGGCCGGAGCAGATCAGCGCCACGGCGAACATCACCCCGGCCGCGCTGGTGCCCAACAGCGGAGCCAGTAGTTCGTGCGCCTGCTGGATCTCGGTGACCACGATGCCGTGCTTGAAAAACACCGCCGCCGCCAGGATCAGGATGGCCGCGTTCACCAGCAGCGCGCCGTTCAGTGCCACGGTGCTGTCGACCAGGTTGTAGCGGCAGGCGACACGCTTGTCTTCTTCGGTGCGGCCGATGTCGCGCGTCTGCACCAGTGCCGAATGCAGGTAAAGATTGTGCGGCATCACCGTCGCGCCCAGGATTCCGATGGCCACGTACAGGCTGTCGCCGTGCACGATCGGCAAGAGGCCGGGAAGCATCTCGCCGATCGACGGCCTGGCCCACAGGATCTCGATGCCGAAACACACTCCCATGATGGTGATCAGTGCCAGCACGAACGCTTCGATGGTGCGGATGCCGAAGCTCTGGAACCACAACAGCAGCAGCGTATCCGCGGCCGTCAGCAGCACCCCGATCAGCAGCGGAATGTGGAACAGCAGGTTCAGCCCGATGGCCGCGCCCAGCACTTCCGCCAGGTCGCAGGCAGCGACCGCGATCTCGCATAGCACCCAGAGCGCCAGGTTGACGTTCCGCGGATAGCTCTCGCGGCAGGCCTGCGCCAGGTCGCGCCCCGACACGATTCCCAGGCGCGCGCTGAGCGTTTGCAGCAGCACCGCCATGGCGTTGGACATCACCAGTACCCACAGAAGCTGGTATCCGAAGCGCGCTCCGCCCTCGAGATCGGTGGCCCAGTTGCCGGGGTCCATATAGCCCACGCTCACCAGGTAGGCGGGCCCCGCGAAGGCGAACATGCGGCGCCACATCGAGACCTGCGAGGTGCGCACGCTCGAGTGCACTTCGGAGAGCGACCGGATCTGCTCCGCCGGGACCATGAACTTAACTATAGTTAAGTCAGGCGCCCCTGCGCAACCATGAGCCGCCGTCCCGCCCCGTAGGCGATCAGGCCGAGCGCCAGGACGGCCTCCACGGAGTAGCGCACCGCGAGTGTGGGATTCCAGGCGTGCGCCACCAGCGGGTCGGTCAGGATCATCTCGCCGCCGACCTTTCCCAGAATCCCCGCGCCGATGTAGATCAGGGCGGGGAAGCGGTCCATCAGGTTCGCCAGCAGGTTGCT
>Ga0335083_10003924_pt1 | contig 19123 bp, 15 predicted proteins | sample Lox_Sample_42_FD_206716 | JGI IMG/M metagenome (GOLD analysis project Ga0335083, IMG submission 206716) | Soil microbial communities from Loxahatchee National Wildlife Refuge, Florida, United States - Lox_Sample_4.2 | ecosystem: Environmental > Terrestrial > Soil > Wetlands | place: USA...
CGGCCGGGAAACTGCTGGAGTCAAGCCATCGAAGGAGAAAGTAGCTTAAGATGAATCGACCGCCCTTGCCGACCTTCAACTACGGCCGGGACACCCTCTATCCAGGAGCACGGCTAGTTCTTTCCTGTGGCCTGCCCCACCCTGAGTACGAAAGTCCGTGTCCCCAGCTAGCCACGGCGGTCAACCCTCGCGCAGCGCGGTTGTGATGCCTGCGGTCTCAAGTGGTTTGCGCTTAACATTCAATCGATAGTCGGCTGGCAGCGGATGCAGATATTCTATCCGTTGCCACAACTTGATTGTGCTCCACTCCGTGACAATGTCGATCTATTTTTGTAGGGCACTACGCCTCTCGCAGCGTAGCCACCGAAATATGTGGCCAGCTAAGTCCGTTGAAGTTCAATAGCACCCGCTGAGTATATTGGAGCTGATCGAACTCATCGTCCGAGCCTTTGTCGCGAACACGTTCAATCCAAAAAATCGCTGTGACGCGTTCGGGATCATCCCGGAATGCCGTTCGGTTTCCCTCCGGAACAAGCGTTCAGCTTCACCGGAATCCCCAGACGAGGAGTCCTCAAGGTTCAACAAAGCTCAACACTCGATTTTTGTAAACTATTGAAAACAAAGGGCACATGGCATAGGTATTTACGGGAGATCCATCTGTTAGAAGGCGGTGGATGTAGTGTTTCGCAAGTGCCTTGTTTTCAAATCTTTAGCTTTCAATGGGATACGCGCGACATGTTGAGGCTTGTTGAACCCTGTTGAAGCAGAAGGCTTTGAACAGCTACAAAATCATCTACAGTATGTACTAAGTACTTAGTAGTGCAACGCTACTCGGACGGCCGGTAAACGATCCGACCTAAAGTCACGCATCCAAACTGTCCGGTCATCGGGCTTATGGTCATGATGTTCGCGCGGGTGGGCCTCCGCGGCGCTGGAGCGGGCATCAAGACCGTGTCTCCGAAGGCCAGAACGGACACACACATTCATCAAATCCTGGATCATCCCCAAAAAACGCGATGCCCGCGAAGGTCATTAAAAGCACGATCAGTTTTCATCTGGTTTATCATCGACAAACCGCAATTGGCGTCTAAGACTAAGCCATTTGATCAGGTAGTCGATGCTAGTTCGAATAAGACTCTCTTCGTCCCTTTCTCTCGCGTCGTTCATAGCGGCCAATGTAGCAACGACCTCGAAACCGGTCGCCACTCTCTTCGTCGCCACCAAGTATGTATTCCGAATCTTTTCCAGCCGTCGGGGCGTCGCGCTGTCTCGCAAACTACTCACTGTCTCGATTCCGTGGCTATACAAAATCGTGAGAAGGCCATCCAATTCACGCTGTGAGCATCCGGCGTTACACTCGCGAAGCAACGCTGGCAGATTCTCGACATTCAAGGGCGTAAGCGCCCCGAGGTCGCTGGGCACCTGGCGATCCCGAAGTTCCTCGCCAAGGGTATTGAAGTGCTCGTCAATAGCGATCAACTGCTGGCTTAAAATCCAGAATTGGCGCTTTACAGAAAACGAGGTCCCTTTCTCAGGTTTGTAGCCCAGGATGTGCTCAATCTCTCCCCATGTGTCTTCGGCCAGCGTACGGACTTGCAATTCAAACCAAGGCCGCTCGTCTTCCTCGGCGATGCCTGTTGTGAAACGCAAGATATAGTGGAGAGAGGTGTATCCACTCTCTTTGGCAACCAAGCGGAACCGATCTCGAAACCCGAGGCGCCCTGCTAGATCATGACTTAAGAATGCAACAGGAACGTAGCTGGCTGGAAACTCCAAAAGCCGTTCCTCTTCTACCAGGCGCCTAATTTCGCAATCAACCAGAGTTAGTCCAGATAAAAAGTATACAATCGCGCGGCAACGCACGGCGTCATTCATGAGCCGTAAGCTCTCTATACTCAATCCCGCCGGATATACCTCCGGATGCCGCAGAATCTTATCAACGACGGCTTCGGGCCGCTTAATATCCTTGATCGTGCGCTGTACTGGCGCTGGAAAAGCCCGGCTCCTGTCGTCTGATTGCCGATATCTGCTCCAGTACTCAGGGGACTTCTTCCAGGGTCCTAACATCGCTGCTATCCGACGATATGCAGGCCTTAGAACAGCCTGGTGATACCTTTCATACTCTACGAGAAACGCCTTGTATTCATCTGGGTCTAGAGGCTTCATCTTAGACAAGGGCTCCGTTACAGCTCCTGGTCACCATGGCCCGTAGCGCCATCTCTACTTGTCACGGTTGGTGTGACAACACATGAATAGAGCGGAATGTGCCGAGTGACTGCAGCGTGCACACTCCATACTGTAGACTGGCAACCTACGGAACGGCCAGACGCACTCAGTATAGCCGGTATCGTTTGGCTATAGTAATTAAGGTCAACATAATTGGACCGTGGTGCATTGTAGAGAATGATCCCTGGCGTACGTAGTACCCTGGCGATCTCGGTTACAGGCCGCACATCCATGAAATAATGAACAACGAAGGAACAAAGAATCGCATCGAAGTAGCGAGAAAGATAGGGTGTTCTACTATATGAACTCTTACTCGCCTGAAATCCTTTTGCCCGGCAGACGTGCACCATACTTTCAGCGAAATCACATCCCAGGAGTTCAACATTACATTGAAAGTGGTGGCACTCAGATTGGAGTATCTCCCAGCTAAGACCGGTACCGCAACCAAAATCCAATATCCTGACGATTGGGAGGTGACGCGTATTGGCGTAATCAGCTAGGGCTAGGAACATCAAACGAATTATTTGGGCATTCAACGCTTTATCTATCGTTTGTTCATACTGGATTGCGAGATAGTCGAATAGAGCTTCTACATCAGGAGCACCGCTATACTCTGCCGTGTAATACGTTTCAAACCGTCTGACGAAGCGCTCGTCATTGGCCCAGAACTCCCTTGGCAGGAGTTCACTGCTAGATGGCTGCGGCAGACGGATGAACGAGACGCGGCTCAAGTTCGGGCCCTCATATAAGGCAGTGGCGGCTAGGAAACCGACCGGGCGAAACTCCTGGCCGTTCACTAGTAAGGGACCGGACACATCGATCAAAGGAAGCTGCTCGAAGGTCAGTGTAATTCTCATGTATGTCGTGCATGGCGATTAATGTTGCGACAAAGCCATCATACCAGAGTTAGCTAAGTATTTCAAAAATGATAATCTAGGATCTCCGGTGAAAATATGTAACGATAGAGATCCAGAGCGAACGTGTCGCTCATTTTGACGATTGCGTCTACAGCGGCCTCCAGTCGCGGGACACCCTCTACGCGCCACCTTCGCAAAAACGAAATGTCCTCATCATCGAGTTCGAGGCGCTCGCCAGCTCGTACCAGCCGTGATATGGTTGCCGCAATCTCAGTCGGGTCGGCCATCATGTACCAGTCCATTAAGTGCTCAACAACAACTCGCGCCCCTTCTTCATGGCGACGCCAGAGCTTCCCATGAGTGAAGACCTCGTCCTGAGCATCGGCGATGACTCTTAAGACGCTCAGGAGTTCTGGGCTGGCAGTGATTTCACGACAGCTACCCGATAAGCTACAAGAGACAATATCCCCGACCGCGCGTTCCATTCTGTCTGTCCGCGTGGCACCCAGCGCCCTGACAGCCTCGAAGGATGCGTCAGCAAGATTAATGCCGGCTTGTTCGAAGTCTTCAGCGTCGTGATTGATCCAGGTAAGATCGTCCGCAAAACCGACAAGTTGGGCTTCGAGGCTGGTGGCGTTCGAGAGATGCGGGTTCTTGATGCCGTCCTGAGCGAGTTGCGTGAGGTTTAAACCCCGGACACCCGGCTGGCCGTGGGGCTCTTCGTGCTGCTGCAGAATCTTCCATGCCCACACGTGCCGGTCGAATGCTAGTTGGGGCTCTGCTCTTTCGTAATCTGGAGACCTTTCCGCAGGTGGACGGCTTTGTTGGTTTTCGTGATAGCGGCTGAGCCAAGATTGCAGGGCACGCTGGCCTGCATGACCGAATGGTGGGGAACCAATATCGTGGCCGAATGCGATAGCCTCAATGAGGTCGGTATTGAGTCCCAAGAGTGTACCGATCAGACGGGCTGTTTGAGCGAGCTCTATGGTATGCGTCAGGCGAGTGCGGAAATGATCGTTTCTGGGGGACCAAAATACCTGGGTTTTGTGTTTGAGACGTCGGAACGCCTTACACATCACAATTCGTTCTTTGTCGATCTGAAACGCGTTTGCGAGCGGCTCTCCCGCCTCAAATCGGTCCCGGCTTGTACCGGCATGATCGTACTTGATGCCCGAGGGATGGAAGACCGTCTCGTTTCGTTTCTTGATTGATTCTGCCAGACGGCCGCGAATAATTGCAGTTTGTTTTTGACGGTCAATATTCTTCGGCATTTCGACCAAGCGTGATATATATCACGGGTGTGCCAAGTTTCGCAAGGGCTGTAGGGCCGCCAAACGAAGGAGGATGGCCCGGTTGGCAGGTTCCGAGGGCTGGTTTAGCTCCGCCGGGCCATTGTTATCAGCGGTACCATGCGCGCCCTCGGCGACGCATGATGGAAAGGCACATCGCACGCCTTCGGCGTGGATGATATTGTCTGACCCTCTCTTCCCCAAACGGCACGCCTTGGCGCGGATCATGGCCGTCCGCATCCCGTTTCCGATCTCAGTCTCGTTCTAGGAGTGGGTCACGTCAGCCGAGCATTACTGGATCACTTTTCCCGAGCGCCGAAGGGGTGTCGTGGTCCAGCATGTGGCATTCCACCAGGGCGAAGGCGTAGAGTTTGCGTTTGTCGCCGGCATAATCGAGGGCGCCGAAGTGTCCCCAGTCCACTTCGCAGCGTTCACCGGCGATCGGTTCCATGCGCACGAAGGCGCGCGGCGCTGGCTTGGGCCCGGAGGATCGAGTGGCCCCCGCCATAGCAGATGGTAGCCGTTGTTCGATTACGGCGGAACTGACGGTGGAATCTTGCGCCAACAAATCGGCGATGGTGGTTTTGAACGGATCGAGTTCACTGGATCTGTCGCGCGAGACGCCCGGCTGGTCCGGCTGATGAAGATATTTCTTGATGGTGCGCCAACCCATGCGCAAGTGACGTTCGATCTTGCGGATCGGCCAGCGCTCTGCGTAGAAGAGCTGATGCAGGGCCTGGATCTGTTCGTTGGTCAGCATGGGGTCGCCGTCATTGCACGGTCCATCGTTGCACGGTCCGACGCATGACTGGATGCTCCCGGCGACCTTTGATCAAGTTCTCACGCCTTCGATTGGGCCACCGGGGAGTCGCACAGGCGCAGCGGCCAAAGAAGTCGTCCTTGCGTAATCGGGCGCGGTTTCAGCAAATCCCCCGGCCTCCTCCAGTGCTGAATACACAAATCGCGAGCGACCCTCCGACATTCCGCCACTGTGGCGGGATGACAGAGGACCGCCCCCTGGAGTGACGGCAGCCGCGGGATTGAACCATTTGAGCGACTTTTACTCGGCGACCGTCTGCCGCAATTGCAGAGGGTCGGCAGTATCGAAACGCCCGTTTTGCGGACCTTCCGATGCCGTCCGCCGGAAATTGTAGCGAAAACTGTAGTCGAGGTATCCTCAAGGCGTGAGCAGGCACAATAAGAAGAACGGCGAATGCGTTTACTGCGGAGCGAAAGGACCCATCACGGACGACCACGTCCCGCCCCGATCCTTTTATCCACCGATGCCTCCGGCGAATCTGATTACAGTCCCGAGCTGCAGAAAGTGTAACGTCGAGTTCAGTAAGGAAGACGATTACGTGAGGTTCGTGCTGGCGGTCAACGAAAAGGCGAGGGGGAACCCGGATCGCGACCAGATAATCCCAGCGGTGAAGCGATTTGCCGAGAGAAAGGAATCGCGGGAACTTTTGATAGATCTCTATGCTTCGCTCGACTCAGCATACCGTCGGACGCCTGCTGGTATTCACGTCCGCAGCCAGTACTTCACCGCAGACGGAACGCGCATGGACGCCTTCGCAAGGCGGGTTGTAAAGGCACTTTTCTATCGCGAGAAAGGACATCGCCTTCCCGCCGGGTATATTGTAAACCCCATACATCATACAAAGCTTGATGCTCTTGCCCGCCAATCGCAGGACAGCAGGGAGTTCCTGAGCTTCATCATCACGGAGCTGATTGAGCATAGCGAACATCAGGCTTGGGGTGAAGTGTTCGGATATTCATGGGTTCAATCGCCAAATGATCCCGAGCAGGCATGGTGGTTACTAGATTTCTATGGCTCTGCGGAATATCTTTGCAGTACATGGAAAGAATCTGAGAACGCCACATCGCTGCTCATAATTTGAACGAAGGCGTCCCCTTCCACCGGATACGCATCTTGCCACGTGGCCCTTCTAACTGAATTGAGCACTCCGATATCCTCGGCGGCCTCAACTACTGCCGTGGTCCTCGATGGTGGTCCGCCCTTGCCGCAAGGCAACCGCCAGCGCCCTCTGCCATCCCGCCACAGTGGCGCAAGGTCAGAGGGCCGCAAATGGTGGAGTGTGTTCCGCGGTCGGGCCGAATTGGCGATTTTGACTCAGGCGACCCCTGCCGCAATTGCAGAGGGTCGGCATGGTCGAAACACCCGTTTTGCAGGCCTCCCGGTGGCGCCCGCCGGGAATTGTAGCGAAAACTGTAGACGAGGAGTCCTCAAGCTTCAACCAGGCTCAACACCCGATTTTTGTAAGCTACTGAAACCAAAGGACAAATGGCATAGGGTATTTGCCGGAGATCCACATGTTAGAAGGCGGTGGAGGTGATGTTTGGCAAGCGCCTTGTTTTTTCAGGTGTTTAGCTTTCAATGAGATACTTGCTGTGTGTTGAGGCTTGTTGGACCCCGTTGAAGTAGAAGGCTTTGAACAGCTACAAAATCATCTACAAGTCTATACTAATTCCTTAGTAGCGCTAAGCTCCGCGATGGGCAGTAATGATCCAACTCGGTCGATAGGCTGGAGGCTAGGGCTTACCAGGTCGAAGTGGACCCGCACTACCACATGCGGGTCGCCTCCCAAGACGCGCAGCCACGGTCTCTGCGGGCAAACCACGGTCGCCGAACATGCCCGCCGCAACAACGCCGGCCGCCTTGGTTCGGCATACTGACGGGCTGTGCTGACTCGTGATACGCTTTTGTGGTACACGAGAATGCCATCGCACTGGCTGTTTCGGGAAGTCGACAATGAGTTCGCTGACGGCGTTGCCAAGGCCATGGAGGAAGCCGCCGCGGACCTTGCGCGCCCCGACGCGCGGGAGACACTCGGCGACGAACATGACCAGTGTCAACACTTGTTCACGAAGATGTATACTCTTCTGCAATCCCGCGCCGGGGGATTGTCGCGGATGCTCTTGCGCTCAACAGACTTTCGCAACCCCGTCGTGGAGCTACGGTACTACCGATCGAGAGTGCGCCGAGCGCGGCAGGGGTCGCGTGCACAATTCGTCGAAGCCGAGACGGGCGCGGACTTCGCCTTCGCACTTGCCATCGATCTTCCGGGCGTGATCAAGGCGGAACGGTCGGTCCTTGGACAGGCAAAGATACTCTCGGACGCTGGCGTAGTGATCGAGCCCGAACAACTCCAGCAGCTACGCACGGTCGCTGGTCCCGAGTCCGCCACGTACCTCCTCTGGGGGAATGGCGCACCGCCATCTGTGGTCAGTGCCGAGAACATCGCCGCCGCAATACGAACCACGGGAACTAATCGCGTGCCCCCAACCCTCCTTCGCGCTGGCAAACCCTTGAGCGAATTTTTCTGCGATTCCTTCGTTGGGCTGTGGTTTGGCAAGGATTATGCTTCACAACGCGCGGAGGACCACCCACCGAAGGAGTCCATCGGTGTGCTCTACCACTTCCTCCACCGGGGAACGCCACCGCCCAACGTGGTTTACTTCGGACTCAGCAGCGCACGCCAGGTCAAAGTCCCACCAGGCGTTTATGTACAAGACATCATTGACATCCCCATCTGATAAAATCGTAGCCTCTGCGGATTAATGGCCAAGAACCCCACTATATTTGTTAGCTTCAGCCATGAACATTCATCGTGCAAACATGTCTGCTTCGCCATCTCAGAACCCTTGAGCGCGAAAATATCGCGGATATCTGGGATGGCACCAAGATGGCAGCCGGAGCGGAGTGCTGCAGTACGATACCGGATGCCGTCTGAGGGGCTGACCTTGCGTCGCCTCGGACTACATTGCGGAGAAGGCCAGTGGCGTCACCAAATCTGCTTCCTCAGAACCGACCCAGGCGGTCCGTAGATGAGCCTCGAAGGGGCGCGGGATCAGCCTCAAAGATGACGCTATCGGAGTCCCGGCTCTCCAGAGGTCCGGAACGGCATATCAGCACCCGGCAGGGTTACACGACCTCGATACCAGCACTTGAACCGAATCCGATTCCCATCGCGTCTACACTCGTTCCCGACGGCGGTTAACCCGGCTAGCACTCCAGACTAACCCGTCCTAGATTTCCGGTACAACAATTTATCATTCGATATAGCCGGATTCTCCGCGGATCTCGACAAGAGAGTCTTCCGGCTCGGCCAGTTTGCTCCAACGCTCGATCTTCGCCTCCCAAGCAGCTAGCAACTCATGATGAACCACGCGTTCGGATTCTGTGGCATCTGAGGGCAATGGCTTCGGGCCAAATGAGGCGTGCCAATTCCGGGGCAGATTTCGCTCCACTACACGGCCATACTGAACAAACTCAAACGACTTCACAAACCGCGAAATCTCGCGTGGTTTAACCTCGAGTGGAAGAAGTTTAAAGACTTCTAGTACCTTCATGGAGACCAGCCGTACATCTTGGAAGATCGTTCGGATGGCAGATACACCCGTGTATACTTTCTCCATCTGCGACAATTCCTCATGCTTGCGGGCTCCCTCACCCTCCCCACGCAGAGTCAAGCCTAGCTCGAACGGTGGTAGTGTCAGGCGTGACTCGAAGTCGCTGCCCTTGTCGGATCGGTCGTGAGGCACAGCCTTGCTCCTCGGCACTGGCTCTTCCGTTCCGGCGAATATCCAGAGGCACGGTCCTATATGAAACGTTTTTCCTGCTCTGACATAGATTCCTTCCTCCAGGGGGGCCAAGAATGCATCATATACGTGCTGGCCATCGAGCTTTGCATTGATCTCATCGACAAAAACAAGTACTGCCTGATTAGGCTCCTGTGCTTGACTGGTGACAATGGCATCAAAACACTCAATGAGATCATTCCTGGTGTGCATCTGCGTTATGTTAAAAGAAAGACATCGCATACTCAGACTGCGTGCGAGACGATGCACTAGGAAGCTCTTGCCAGAGCCCGGCGCATCAATGATCATAAAGCTTCGATGACGCGATCGGTCTCGCACAAAAGAGCTGCCCTCCTGTAATAGTTGCCTTAAGAGGTTTCGCTTTGATTGAACGCAGGCTACATAACCGCTGATGTCCGTCATTGCACGCCAAAGATGAAATTCATGCTTCGGATTACCACCCAGGCTGTCAGGTAATGTCAATACGCCCAGACCAGAGAAAGCCTTCGCCCAATTACTAGTTGTCGCTATCCACGGAAAAGATCGCCACTTTAAATATAATTCAGCCGGCTGCACAGATCCTATATTTAGCACTTGGCTCTCGGGTGGAACCCAATCTTGTTCAGTTAGACGCCGTGATTCGTCCTGCATCCACTGCCTAGTAAAAGACAAGGATACCTTCAATTCTTCAGACAATGATGATTTACCGCTAGCAGTGTCGGCGATTAGCCTAGCTACTAAGGTTGGGAAGAAAACACTTGCCATAGATACGAAAGCTTGTCCCTTAAAGGAAAAAGGTTCCGGCTGGACCAAGCCGCAAAGTTTGCGCGAAAGAGTACCGGGTTCTCTCGCCAGGACACTGAGGCCAGCTGGTAGGGCGACAATGCGAGCCTCCTTGAACCTCTCTGCGGCTTCGTTCATAAGATTTAGCCCATCTTCAGCAGGTTCACCTCCGCGAGTAATCCATGGGGATGATGGAATCTTTTTCGTGCGGATTCCGTCGAGTACTGCAATCTCAGGAATCACGATTAGCTTGACCCGCGCTCTATCGGCGTCAGCGAGGTCATCCAACCAATCGGGCATCCAAGCCTTCGAGGATATGTACCACGCGGCATCTGGAAATGCGTCTAATATCCAACGAATAAGCGGTCTCGATACGACGCCCTTGCGTAAGTCTTTGATTAGAATGTGGCCAATAGAGGAGGCATGACTAGCCAGGGGCCCCAAAGTGCTACCGATACTGCTTAGCATAGTGGCCATCGCCGATGGAGCGATTGGTAATTCCCAATCTACACGCTGCATCAGGCCAACAGTGTCGCCGGTTTGCTGGTATATTCTGATCACTCTTGTAGTTCCGACGTTTGTCTTCTGATTATCATTTGCAAGATTGAACAGTCTTCCCGTTCGATTAGGGTACGGATCGACCGTAGGCTCAGGGTGCCAAATGGCATGGGGGGTCTTGCTGCGATTGTTTATCGGATCAAGCATTGAAGCAATAGCTGCAGTGTCATAAGGTCGCCACAAGCCGATACCAAAGACCTGAAGAAAGCGCTTGGTGCCATCGAGGGCCTGGTGCAAAATCGTCGCGACTTGGCCCGCGCCGCAGAGCGAGCGGACACTACAATCGTCGCGATGTAAAGCTCGAGAGTGGCGCAGGCCGATTCGACTCGAAGATGGCCACCGATGATCGCCGACGACCCAATGCTCGTCGACTACCCAGTCTCCAACGACAAGGACGCCAGGCTTGGCGAGATTACCTAGTGATCGGCCTTCGTTTTGATGTGTGTTGTTTCGCCTTGCCACGACCGCTCCTTTGTGCGATTTCGTACTGCTGTTGGCAGTATATCCCATGCACGGAAGCTGTCGCCACAGCAGAGCATCTTGTGATCGCAGACGTCGGCGGCGTGCCCGGAGGGGCCCCCGCCAATGAAGTAATCCATCCCTCGGTGAGGACCACGGTTTCCCCTCGGTTGTACCCGTGGGAGCGGTCTTTCCAATGAACGGCCGGGGAGTACGCCGTAGCAGCGTTGTCGAACCGAGTTCGACCAGCGACACGAAGCGCCGGCCACGTTGCCGCCGTAATCCATTTAATCGGCCTTCGCCCGTCTGCCCCAAATCATGGGGCTCGATGGTGGACCGGATCAAGGGCGGTCCTCTGTCATCCCGCCACAGTGGCGGAAAGTCAGAGGGCGGGCATGGTACCGCCGGGCGTCAAACCGCGGAATTTGAACTCCTAGGTTATCGGTCTTGAGACGACCCTCTGCCGCAATTGCAGAGGGCCGGCCATCTCGGGAAGCCCATTTTGCAGGCCCTCCGCGAGTGCCCGCCGGGGGATTGTAGCGATAAATGTAGCTAACGTATCCTCAAGGTTCAACAGGTGGTCTATCTAAGTTATTGAAAACACAGGACATTTGACGGCCCGATCCACTGATTAGAAGACAGATTGTAGCATGCGCCGAAAATGCCTTGTTTTCAAATATTTATATTTCAATGACATAGGCGCGGCGTGTTGAGGCTTGTTGAACACCGTTGAAGCAGAAGGCTTTGAACAGCTACAAAATCATCTACAGTCTCCACTAATATCTTAGTAGCGACCCCGCGTCGGCGATAATGGGCCGACGGCGAACATCCAGCCTTTCAGTCCGCCGAATCGCCGTACGCTGTGTTCAGGTTCATATGGGAAGCTCCCGACGAAACCGGCATTTTCCAGAATCGCGCCTGGCTCCGCAACGTCACTCAAGCGTTCGGTCGTAGAGCGAGCGAGACCTTTCCGGTTCCGACCTGAAACTTGAAGTTGACCCGAAGGAGGCAGATTGTGGTCGTTCACGTGTGACGAATCAACGGATCGATGTGGGATGGGCCGCGCGGTGCCGAGCATTCTTCATCATCTACGTGCCTGCTGCACATCGTGATAGACTTAATCGCACCAAACTAAACGGCAACGGGACCGGCCTCCACCAAGTGCCTTAAGCGATCGGATTCGATGACTGCCCACAGGCGCTTAAATGGAGAAAGATCCGTATAACTCGCAACCTTGAGCAAATCCCAAAGCGAGCCCAAGCGATAGCTCCACAACATTATCGGTCGTGCCTCTTCACAACCACGCAGGAATTTTGCAAACTGCTGATCGCAATATGTCGCAGCACGGCAGATCGAATCGTCCGGGGCGCAATCGCCCAAGACATCGGCTACCGGTTCTTTCAACCAGCCTCCGAGCGCGTCGTGAAGCCAGTCACAGCGACCGCTGCCATCCATTAAGCGGATTCTAAGCATCAGGGCCAAGCGCGAAACGTCGTATCCGACTGGCCATGGTCCCAACCGCTGCAGGTCAATTAGCACGGGTCCATTATCAGTAATCATCACATTGCCGGGATTGAAATCCCCGTGTTGGATTACAGCTGGTACCTCGAACCCAGCCCACGACGTAGTCCGCCACTGGTGCGCTAAATCAACAATGCGACTCCCAACCTCATCGGGCGTTGTCCGTATCGGCCAATACCCCTTCTTCGCCAACGTCTTTCCTAAATCTATAAGAAAAGACACTGACGATTCTAGACGGCCTAAATCCACCTCTGTCAAAGGAAATCTCTCCGATACCCGAACCCGCATTCCGCCCTTAACGTCTGCACTGCTGAACACCTTAAGACACAGAGCTGTCACTTGTGCCAACACGACTCGGTGCTTCTTCCATGGACCCACAGTCAAATGGCTCAAAAGAGGCTGGCCGTCAATACGGGCCTGACGGTAATAGACCCCGACCCCGCCAGGTAGCTGTCGAGGGTCACTATCGAGTTGAACTAGATGACCGGACAGCGGACCTAGTTGACTTAGGTATTTTTGCTGCGCTTCCACTTCTGCACGAATCGTCTCGTTGTTTCGAGCGACCTTCAATACAAGTGAATGCATCCCATTCCGTCTTCCACGGACAGCTAGCATGAATGCTCCGGAATGGCCGCTCGTCAGACACTCAACTTCTAGCTGGTCCCATCCTTCTGCTTCGTACCGAAGGATCTCCGCCAAGGCATCCAGAGAAAAAGCCGCCTGAAAGAGCCGCATGCCCAGTGAGTCAAGAATTCGCACGCCAGCCAGGATACGCACACCAGCCCTTGCCGCTCTGCCGGAGAACACCGACCCTACTTTCTGCTTGATAAATTCAAGACAGCTCTCCCTGGTCACACAACTGTCAAACTCGCCCTTCTCAATCATGCCGTCAAAATACTCTCGATATTGGGCTTCTCCCTCAACTCGCTTACCAAACTGCGTGAAGGCAATAAGAGTCCAGCCCGGCCTGCGCTCTCGAATGGCCCTCCCCTGGCCAAGCCCGCGAAGAGCGTCTTGGTAGTCTTTCTGCAACAACGCCAAATCTAAACACACAGTGACATCCTCCTCAGGAAACTGTGCCAAATAGTCGTGCACGGATTCCCAAGAATTAAAGACCTGCCTATCACCGCGCTTCTTCTCCGGCATCACAGTTGCAGTTGGAAACGCTGCCTGGAGCCAGTCCGCTAATCTTCTGGCCTGAGTTGGATCATCATCAATTACTACAAACGTCATCTCATTGCCCCCTAATCGCGGTCTAAATTGAAGACCCCGTTAAACACTAAACGAACCGTGTATGGACCCGACTCGTATGATTGCGGGAACGTGACATCAATGTTGTACTTTCTCGCAATTTTCGTTATCATCCGCTGGCTCATCCCAGAGCCCCTCGCATCATCCTCTCGGCGCTCATTCTCAAGTAAAGTCTCTAGTTGCGTCCCCGAACTAATCCGACGGAACGTAATGACGTCCTTCTTTCCGGTCCCGTGCCTTTGCATATCGGCAAACAGCAGGTTAAATATTCTGCGCATTTCAGCGCAGGGAACTGGCACAACAACAACAACTGGATCATCCCCTCCGGAAATGGTCACTCTTATCCCAAGGACGCTCGCTGCCTGTGCGGCAACCTCCCAGGGTAAAGAAAAACACTCAGGCATCCAACGCTCAAGGATCCCTATTTCGTCGCGCCGCGCTTCGATGTTGCGCACCAGATAGTTATGCGGACCCCCGAATTGTGTACAGCGACGTACAGCGATCCACAACTGCCCAATCTCGTCGGCCGCAGCCCTCCCAATCGGCCCTGAGGGCAGGGCATCTGCATGCACGGACAGATCGTTGAGGGCGTAGATACCGCGCACCCACGCCTGATGAAGTTCACTTTCCGCACGACCGTGGTGCCCATATGCGCGGGTCCAGAATGCAAGCGCGCGCGTCGCTGGTAGTATTACGACTCGTGTGGCAGCAACCGCGTTCCTTACCATCTCTTGCACATCGTTGCCATTCGTTAACGCACGATCCGACTCATCCGGGGATAACAGCCACGTATTCAAAGCTTGGCAGGCCATATATGCATCCCCGTGGTATACCGTTTGCGCAAGAGCTGACGTCAGAATGCGTCGGGCGTCTTCCTCAGACGTTACGGTATCCGCCGCAGCAATCTCATCGAATGCGCACAAGTATTTAGTTAGCAAATCTCGGACCGGCGTAGATATTGGCCCCTGTCGAACCGCGTCGGCTAATGCTGGCCAACGCTTAACGGGTACAGCGTACCAGAAAAATGCCAGGAACTGATCAACGAGCTCGTCGTGACCGTCGATGGCCTTCAATACATCCGAAATATGATCAACCAGAGCATCACCACAAACAGCAAGGACACACAAGGCATTACTGCGCACTTCTAACAATACATGTGATTGCAGCGCGGCTACTGCAAGATCAACAATACCTTTCCTGCACTCACGCCGTAACGGTGGCGTACTGAGCAGTGTGGGTTCAATTGCTAACATCGTCAACAAACCAAAGTCTAAAGCATCGCAAGTTTCTCGAATACGCAATAGTAACTCGCTGGATACTGCGACATTCTGTTCTTGTAGAGCTATGAGCTGTCGGACCCAGACAACACGTGTAGAGACTTCGCTTTTTGAAACGGCCCTGCCCGAATAAAACGGGAATGAGCGAGCTTCTGTCGAAGCCCCGTCTCGCCTTAGCCGCATAACAATGTCGAAAGCGGCGCGAAGACCAAAAAGGTAGTCCTCCAGCCGTGCATCTAAAAACTGCTTAGACCGCACCAGCGTCTCAAGCAACCGAGTTACCGGCGCGGAATCGATGGACTCAAATGAACGAATTTGTAGTCGAAAGAGAGGGCGAAAGAACAAGGGCACGCACGACGCGGTCGGGCCAGACGAGTACAGTTCTCGAATAGCGTCGGAGTAAAAGATCTCTTCGCCCGGACTAAAGCGGCTCACCAAAGGAATGGAAAGAACGGCGGTCGGCAGCTGTTCCGCCCCCGCCCTGGCAACCCGCACCAGAAAATTGAGTAGCCCCCTACCAGTAACACACGCATCATCCAGGAATAGGGCGAGGTATCGGGTCGGCCGACTAAATGCAAACCTCAGGTGCCCGGCCGAAACATCGGCAATGTTCTTTAGTAGGTCTGGTGTCGCTCGAGCGAATACCTCGCGTTCGCCGGCTGCTGCAGCCGGAATACGAACGCTTAGAGCGTCCCAGCCAAAAGCGTTTGCGATGGATTCGCCCAGACTCAGAATAAGGCCTTGGACGTTCGCGTCGCCACGAGCGAAGATCACCAGAGTGCCAACATCCCCGATTCCCGGATGCGAGGCAATCAGCGCCCTGATTGCCGAGGAAATCCACAGCAAGAGATCGACCTTATGATGTCTTACGAGTTCGCTAGTCGAGAGTGTCACTACATGAGTCCGTCCACCACTCTGCTGAATTCCATAGCGGAAGATCTCGGGATGGATCTCGAGAAACTGGCATCGCGCCGAGTCCGTTCCTAGCTGGTAGAGGTTGATATCCGCAGATGGGCCGGGCACGTGGGTAACTCGATCGAGCTCGAGGATCTGCAGGTCAGGCGGGACCGGTTCTTGAACCTCACCAGAATCAAAAGGAAACCTGAGAAGGCAGTGAACCGAAACGGAAGGGTCGGAATAGAGGGTAGTGTTCGCATCGAGACGCAAGTCTAGACAGCTGATCACAGTTTTGCAGTTCGGCTGCTGAGCCAACAGTGATCGGAGCGCATCACCACGGTGAACGGCGTCCACAAAGGCCATCATAGGTCTATTGGTCTCAGAGATGGTAGCCTCAGCGACCACAATGTCATAATGTTCCTTTTGATCTAACAGAAGGTTGCGAATAATGAAGTTCGCCGCCTCGGAGTCTGCAATGATGGGCGGGGGCATGGTGGCCGCAAAGGCTTTCAAGAGTGTAGCTAATCGCCACCCTAGTATTTGTGCTAGAAAATCGCTGGCGCGGAGCATCTCAAAGACGCTGGCGTACCTTTGCACTAGCCTTCCACTTCGTAGCCTAACAACCTTGCCTGCCTCTTCGAAGATCCATGTGCGCTCTGATTCGGTACACCATTCCTCGAAGGCCAATTGGAGCGCAACGTCGATATCCTCCGGTTGAATGTCGAAATGAAATGACGTTATCCGTAGCGCACCGTCTTCCAAGGAAAGATGGGGTGAATAGTCGCTCACGAGCTCGCGGGCAAGCCGTTCCACGATCGGATTATCACCAAGTTTCGTTACGCCATAGTTTTCAAGGGCGAGAATGATTGCACGGCTTTCTTCGGGCATTATTCCCACACACTTCCATCGGGGTGGCTGATTATGGGACCAAAACACAACCAAGCGTGGAGGCCCACATTCGTCTTGGCTGTAGGCTTGCAGTTGGCTAAGGACAATGTCGCTCGTGAAAGCGAGACAGAGATGTACTTGCAGCAAATGGGGCGGTACAGCGGTGATTCGGTCTAGTAGCCATCCGACATCGTCCTGTGCAATAGTACGAAACGAATGAGATATACCGACGACGGGACTTATACGGCTAATGGGAAGAGCGGGGGGCCGAGATATGTCCGATGCACGGATGATCGCATTCGGTCTCAGTGCAGCGCGGGTTGCGGTACTTGGGCTCGTAACGGAATGTCTGGGTTTCGAGACTGCCAGGGGAATGCGGACAACGATCGCGGTGCCAGGAAATTCCCATCGTTGCACTCCGGGCAGCGTAATAAGTCCAGTTACTGAAGGATGGAACGCGTACCCTGTGCGGGATTGACCGGAACGAAGGATAACGCACCCTTGCATTCTGGCAATCGAGTTCATAGCGCGGTGAAGCCCGCGCCATGTCAGTGCTGACAAGCGATTAGGGAAATCCTCTGGGCGCTTGCGTGTGGAGCGGTGATCCAACGCCCATAGAACGATGCGCCGATGCAGCAGCGCGCGAGCGACCGCAGTGCGGTTAGGTCCTGATCGAAGAGCCTGCTTGTATTCGCGAATATGGTCTGGAAAATGTCGTTCGTAGTCCTGCCACAGTGTAACTGGGATTCCGACGCCGCAATCAGCGACCGCTGCCTCCAACATCAAGCCCCGTCCGGACCACGTCCTAAACCAATTCAACTCCTCTTCTGTGGTATATGGGAGGTCGGCAAGGTGACTCGCCGAGGGGACTGGCGTGACGGTGATACTGCCGAATAGCCTATGAGCATTCGCACGCCCGTATGCATGCTGGAAGACGTTGAGCATTGCTTCGCGAAAGAACAGGTCTAACGCGTCTCGAATTTCGAGATTTGCCGCGCGCTTGAGCTGCTTTAGAATGTCGCCGGCGCGGCTGGTGAGGTCTTGACCCAAGTCAGCGCAGGACTGGTCGGACGTCAGCTCTCCTCGAAAGAGCGGTAATACGTAACATCCCTGGATCGGCTGAATGGCCGCGGATGGTTCATTCCAGGAGTCGGTTACCAATTGATTGAGTTGGAGCGCGTCTGCCCAGAGTTCGGAGGTCTGGTCGATGTGGAACGAAACCGCCCTATTACTGGCATTCCGAAGGCAATCAACGAGCGCTGCGAGGCTCGCAACTCCCTCCGCCGTGGCCCACGTCAGATTGATCAACCGGAATTCAAAGGTCTCGTGTGGCTTAAATGGCGACGGTTCCCATCCCAAGTGCAACGGATCATCGAGTCCAAGCTGGCGAACGCCCGCGTGCGAGGCTGCTCGGAACAACGGTGTCTTGGTTGACAGTTGCGCCTCAAGAGACGAAAGCGTAAGCGCTGCTTTGTGGCTTACTAGGTAGTTTTTCGACATCGAGCACAGATCATCCCACAAAAGGGGCTTCTTTAGGAGTTACTGTTCAGCGGAAGAGAACTGCACCGCTGTTTTTCGTGGCTCCTTATTGCCAAAGTGCAAAAGCCTTCCGATCCCCCTGAATTCATTGGGCTTCCAGCCTGGCTCGGTTGCCCTCATTGCCGTACCCTCGCGATTCGGCTCGCGTGGGCTCCAGCGGTTCGGCAATACGACGCTTTATTCATCTTCGGGTCGTTCAGCCGGTGCCGATCGGGATACGGCGCGTCGCTGACCGCTGTACGCCGTCGACGGGACGTCGGATTGCCCAAGCGATCTCAATTGATTACGAATCTCGTGAAACGCTTCCAGTGCGCAGACCAAAACGGCCTCCACGCAGAAGATTGTCACAACACTTGCTGCGCTCCAGCGGAGGAGTATTCCCTCGATCTTCGAGTGCAAACCGGAGCCGCCATATTCGAGACTCAGAAAAAGATGGACTACCTCGATAAAGGCCAGCACCGAAATTGCCAAAAGAGCATCGCTAGCCAGCGAAGGGATCAAGGATGCCCAAGCCCGAACGCGCACCCTTTCCTTGCTCTTGACCTTGCTACTAGAGAGTTCTCGTTTGAGCCGTTTTGAAACAGCCCGCTTGCTCCAATGACCGGCTCCTAAACTCCGCGCAACTGCCGAAAGACTTTGTCGATTTCGCACATGTTCGGCCGTTGAGCGATGACTCGCGTCAGAGGCGACCTGTTCTCGCAATTTCCGTGCACCCAAAAGTATCGGGAACCCAATCGCGAGCGCCGCGGTGATCACAGCGCACTGGTATGCAGCAGACTTTTCCTGAGCGCCGAAAACAAAAATCGCGATAACACCATAGACGAGAGCCACCGCGATCGTCCCAAGATAGGTGTATGAGCGCTGTCTGGCCGTTCCAATATAGAATGCATGGGCTTTGTCCAAGATTGAAGACTTCGCCATGGATTGCGTGGGCACTATCCGCGTCTCCTAAACATCAAAACTGCCACCTCAAAAA
>Ga0335083_10003925_pt1 | contig 19115 bp, 7 predicted proteins | sample Lox_Sample_42_FD_206716 | JGI IMG/M metagenome (GOLD analysis project Ga0335083, IMG submission 206716) | Soil microbial communities from Loxahatchee National Wildlife Refuge, Florida, United States - Lox_Sample_4.2 | ecosystem: Environmental > Terrestrial > Soil > Wetlands | place: USA: Florida...
GCTTCAAGGCGGCGGTCCAGGGTGCGTCGGGCGCGGCGCGGAGAGGCAATTCGACACGAAATACCGAACCTACGCCCGGCAAGGTGTGCTGCAGAGCGATCATCCCGCCCATCAATTGCGCCAGTCGTCGGCAAATGGCCAAACCCAGCCCGGTGCCGCCAAAGCGACGAGTCACGCTGTTGTCAGCTTGATTGAACGGCGTGAACAACCACGACGTTTGTTCCGGCGTCATTCCCAGTCCAGTATCGCGAATATCGATGTGCAGCAGCGCCTCGGCCCCCTGACCGGCGACGGCAGTCGTAATTTCCACATAGCCATGCTCGGTGAATTTGACGGCATTGCCTGCCAGGTTTAGCAAAATCTGGCGCAAGCGAGTAGGATCGGTGCGGATTCGACAGGGGACCGCGGTGGTTAGGCGAACTTCAAAGGCCAGGCCTTTGCCAATGGCCCGCGGACGCATGAGTGAATCGACTTCGGACAGCAGATTTGGCAGATCGCATTCCACCTCTTCGACCTGCACTTTTCCGGCTTCGATTTTCGAGAGGTCGAGGATGTCGTTGACGACGGTGAGCAAGTGTTCGCCCGCGCATTTGATGGTGGCCATTTTTTCGGCGCGGCAAGCGGAGTCTTGCCCTTCCTCGGCGTCTTGCTCGATCAACAAGTCGGTGTATCCCAAAATGGCGGTGAGGGGAGTGCGGATTTCGTGACTCATGTTGGCCAGGAATTCGCTCTTGGTGCGGTTGGCGATCAGGAGCGAATTCACGGCGGCATCTTTGAGGTGTTCGTAAATCAGGGTCAGGGAGTAAATCACGAGGGTAATTCCCACCGCGGAGGCCACTCCCCAAATCGACAGTTGATGGTTGTCGAGCGAGAGCGTTACGGGCCAGGTTGAGCGCTGCTCAAGGAACAAGACCGGCATGATCGCCAGCGTTGCGGCCAGCCAGACGATTCCGTTGCGGTAACCCAACATCATGGTGGACAGAACAGGAATCACCGCGAACCAAGCGGCAGCGGGCGAGTTAATTCCCCCGCTGCGGACGGAAAGATATGCCAGCAGGACGTACAAGATGAGCGTCATCAAATTGCCCGACAGCATGACCGATCCAAACCGGCGCATGAGCCCGAGATTGATGAGACCCAGCCCGGCAGCGAGGAGGATGCTGATGGCCAGCGTCGGGAGATGCACGGCAAAATAAAGCACCGAGAAGACCGGCGCCCAGATAATCAAAGCCAGGGTGAAGGCCACGATTTGGCGGGCGCGGCGGTGCACATCGACTCCGCTGCTGCGAAGCTGTTTGGAGATTTGTAGATCAACAAATCGTGACAGAAAGGACATGGATGGCCGCACGGTTCAAAGATGCATGGCAGTCGGGGCGGATCGGGTTGGGAAATTACCCTGACGACGTGGCAGCACTGACCCAGTAACTTGACCTGAACAAGTCCTGTGTGAAGGAGTTGATCGGAATGGCAGTTTTTCAATGCGACCCCGGCGGCCCATACACAAATATATGCCACGTTTTACCCCACAAAATGGCGGGGCTGTTTCCTTCCGGTCTCCAGCCCAAACGGGGCGTCATGCCGACAGAATGTGCGGCAGGTCGGCTTTGCGTCGCAGCAGGAAGAGACTGGCCAGGCCGAGGCCTGGGCAGGTCATTCTTTTCTCGGCAGGCGGAGAGTTCGCGTAGCGAGGGGGGGAAGCTTCGAGGAGTTTCGCCGCACAAAACGCGGCCCTCAGGCCGCCCTTATTCCGGTGGTGGGCCAATTTGAAATTCCGACAGCCGCTTTTCCCGACTGACACAGTCGGGCTATGTTCAAATTGGCGCACCACCCCCTTTCCGTGGGAAAAGGCATCTTGGGGCCAAAGATCGAAGTGGAGACGACCGGGATCGAACCGGCAACCCCAGCCTTGCAAAGGCTGTGCTCTCCCAATTGAGCTACGTCCCCGGTAAGGGTGAGTGGTGAATGGTGTGGGGTGAGTGAAGCGGGTACGGTGGTGGGGAATCAGGGATGAAGCTTCATCGAATCCCGTCCACGATCTTACAATTTGACAGTGCTTTTGCAAGGCAAGTTCGCGGTCCAAGTTGGGACTGGTTGAAAGTACACATCAGGTAAGTCTATAACTCATAGCTGGGCACCGTTCCAAAAACGCTGCAGGCATTTTTTTTCGCCTGTTCCAAAGTTTTGGGCGACTTTCGCGGACGGTGATGGTGGAGGACCATTTTGCTGTGCGAGTGTTGATTGCGGACACGTTTGAACCCTCGGGGCGCGAAGCGCTGGCGGCCCTTGGATGCGAAGTTTTGTACGAGCCCAAGTTGGCGGACGAGGCTTTGGCGCAAGCTGCGCACGAGTTGCGGCCGGACATTTTGGTAGTGCGTTCGACGAAAGTGAACGCCGCGGTATTGGAGGCGCCTTGGCTGAAGCTGGTGGTGCGCGCAGGAGCGGGTTACAACACGATCGACGTGGCCGCCGCTTCGAAGCGAGGTATTTACGTGTCGAACTGTCCGGGGAAAAACTCGGTGGCGGTGGCTGAGTTGGCCTTCGGATTGATGTTGGCTTTGGACCGGCGCTTGGCGGACAACGTGATTGCGCTGCGTGCCGGCCAGTGGAATAAGAAGCAGTTTTCACAGGCGCGGGGGTTGTTTGGCCGGACGCTGGGCTTAATTGGACTGGGACAAATCGGCATGGAGATGCTGCCCCGCGCCAAAGCGTTTGGCATGCCGGTGATAGCCTGGAGCCGCAGCCTGACCGCGGAGCGGGCCAAGCAACTGAATATTGGCAACAAAAACACGCCGTCGGAAGTTGCGGGCGAGGCGGACGTGGTTAGCGTACATTTGGCGTTGACCAAGGAAACCCGGGGGTTGCTCGACGCGGATTTTTTCAAAGCCATGCGGCCGGGAGCATACTTCATCAACACGGCGCGGGGGGAGCTGGTCGATCAAACGGCGTTGGTGTGGGCCATGCGGGAACGGAAGATTCGAGTGGGATTGGACGTTTACGCCAGCGAACCGACGGAAAGCGCTGGCGCGTTCAGCGACCCTATCGCGCAGGAAACCACTCTGTACGGCACGCATCATATTGGCGCGTCGACCGAACAGGCACAGGAAGCCATTGCAGCCGAAACGGTGCGCATTATCCGGAGTTTTCAAGAGACGGGGCGGGCGCCCAACGTGGTCAATATTGCTCGGCATACGCCGGCCACGTACTTGTTGAGTGTGCGACATCGTGATCGACCGGGAGTATTGGCGCGGGTGTTGGATGCCATTAGCGCGGCACGGATCAACGTGCAAGAGATGGAAAATATAGTGTTCGAGGGGGCTGAGGCGGCGGTGGCCAATATCCAGTTGGAAACCGCACCGGGGGAAGACATACTAAATGGCCTGCGCCGCGCAGAGGCGGATGTGTTTGAACTGCGACTGACTTCGCTGGGTAAATAGGAAGCATGCGACAAATTTGGGAGAAGCAAATGCGGATTGTTTACACCTGGCCCGTGGCAGCGGTGTGTGTGGCTGTTTGTGCTGCGATTACCTGTGCGCAGGGCGCCGAAGCAGACAGTGCGATCGATCGGCACGCCTTGGTGAACCGACATAACATCGAAATCCACGAGATCGATCCGAACGGCGCCATGGCGGTAGGCAACGGGGAATTCGCCTTTAATTTCGACGTTACCGGGCTGCAGAGCTTCCCGGAGTATTACGAGAAAACGATGCCGATTGGCATTTTGAGCAATTGGGGCTGGCACAGTTTTCCCAACCCGGAAGGGTACACGCTGGATAAGTTCAAAATGAAGAGCCTCGCGAAGCACGATCGGGAGTTTGTGTATCCAGCGGCAAGCACGAGCAATCCGGCGCCCGACGCGGCATATTTGCGTGGCAATCCGCATCGATTTGGGCTGGGGCGCATCGGGTTGGAAATGACCAAAGCCGACGGCACTTCGGTAGCGATAGGCGATTTGAAAAATCTTGATGAGCGGCTGGATTTGTGGAGCGGCCTGGCGAGCAGTTCGTTCGAAGTGGAAGGCGTGCCGGTGCACGTGCAGACGGCGGTGCATCCGCAGCGGGACGAGGTGGCGGTGGCGATCGATTCGCCATTGATCGCCAGCGGCCGGCTGAAAGTGCGGATTGCGTTTCCGTACGCGCTGATGTCGTTTGGGCCGGATTATCAGGATTGGACGAAACCTGACGCGCACCAAACTTTGCATTCTGTATTTGCTGGGCATGGGATAAGCGGGGCCGATTTTGCGCGAACTTTGGACGACACTCACTATTTTGTGCGTGCATGCTGGTCCAATGGCGTCAAGTTGACACAAACCGACAAACATCAGTATTTGCTGAGTGCGGATCTCGCGGCGAATCCATCCATCCAGCACATCGAACTAACGGCCTGGTTCTCGCCGCAGGCGATTCAGGCCGAGGCGGATAGTGTGGTTGCCGTGCAACGCGCAGCGCAAGAGCATTGGCAGCATTACTGGAGCAGCGGCGGGGCGATTGATTTATCGGGCAACGACGATCCACAGGCCGCGGAGTTGGAGCGGCGGATAGTGCTGTCGGAGTATGTCATGGCGGTACACGATGCGGGTTCGCTGCCGCCGCAGGAAACCGGGCTGGCGGTGAATTCGTGGTTTGGCAAATTTCACATGGAAATGTATTGGTGGCATGCCGCGCATTGGGCGTTGTGGGGCCGACCGGAAATTTTGGAAAAGAGCTTCGAGCATTTGAAGCAAATGATGCCGCCGGGCCAGGCGATGGCCCAGCGCGAAGGGTGCAAAGGAGTGAAGTGGTCGAAAATGACCGACCCCAGCGGCGTGGAAAGCCCGTCGGGGATAGGCCCGGTGCTGGTGTGGCAGCAGCCGCATCCGATTTATCTGGCGGAATTGCTGTGGCGGGCGCGCCACGATCAGGCGACATTGGATCGCTATAAGGATATTGTCTTCGAAACGGCCGACTATATGGCCAGCTTCGTGGATTACGATGCTGAGCGGAAGCAATACGTGCTGGGCCCCGCGGTGGCTTCGGCGGAAGAAAAACACAGCGATTACGAACACAACCTGAACCCGACCATGGAACTTGGTTATTGGAAGTGGGCCTTGGAAACGGCGCAGGAGTGGCGCGTGAGGCTGGGCATGCCGCGAGATGAAAAATGGGACGACGTGATTCATCACTTCGCGCCGCTGACGGTTCGCGAGGGCATTTACCCGACGCTGGAAATTCCGGTGGAAAATACGGCGGCCCGCATGGCGACGTGGTTGTACGGTGTGCTGCCGGGTCGCGACATCGACGTGGACGTCATGCGAAATACGCTGCACGCGGTTACGGGGGGCGCCCATTGGCATCCGGAGGAAGATCAAACGTGGGGGACGGCGATGGTTGCCATGTGCGCGGCCCGGCTGAATGAACCGGAGACGGCCATCAAAATGCTGGTGGGCGATATGGATGTCAAGTCGTTCCGGCCGTCGGGCTATACCATTCGGCGGCCGAATCAAACGCCGATGTACATGCCGGCCAACGGCGGTTGGCTGGCGGCCGTGGCGATGATGGCCGCCGGCTGGGACGGTCACACTGAGCACGCCCCGGGCTTTCCAAAGAATTGGAAGGTGCGCTACGAGGGCTTGCAGCCGATGCCGTAGAGTGTGGCCATAGCACCTGCATGCGGCTCCGGTGCTAACGTCGGCAAAAATTCAACAGGAGGAAACAGAGGGCACAGAGTAATCATGGAAATAGAATTTGAAAAAAGGTCTCCGTTTACTCTGTTATCTCCTGTTTAAGTTTTGTTGCATAAGGGCATGGCGGCCAGACAGTTAATACTACCCACTTAAAGAAGCGGCCTGGCACCCGCATGCGAACGGCTTTTCAGTTTTCCCACAGGAACATTTTTCTGCCGCGACTGAGGGCCTAAAAAAGCGCTCGTGGTATATCGGACTCGATTTGATATGATTGCTGTGGGGATAGCGTGCCGAAGTTGTCTGCCATCGAGGGGCGGCACGGCCGGCCTCGGATGATGCAACCCAGGTGGCGAAAGGCATTATGGAGCAGAAAATTGCATTTTGGGGGGCCTGTGTGTGCTTGCCCCTTACGTTGGCGGCGGGATGCAGTTCCAAGTCGCTGAACGTAGCGCCAGCGGAGCCGCCGGCAATTCCAGTCAGCCAGCCGGTTGAGCGGCAGGTGACGGACTATGTTGATTTCACCGGCCGGATTGAGGCTCCGGAAGCGGTTAGCGTTGTGCCGCGCGTCACCGGATATTTGATTAGCGCGCCGTTCAAGGAAGGCGCGGAGGTAAAAAAGGGAGAAGTGCTGTTTGAAATTGATCCCCGACCTTATCAAGCACAGTACGATCAGGCGGAAGGACAAGTGCTGCTGAACGAAGCGCGCGTGAAGGAAGCCGAGGCGGACAACGCCCGGGCGAAGGAGCTGGCCAAAACGCCGGGCGCGATCAGCAAGCAAGATTTGGATCGGTATCAGGCGGCCGAGGAAGAAGCGGAGGCATCGGTGCAAGCCGCCAAGGCCAGCCTGGAAGTGTACAAGCTGAACTTGGGTTTTTGTAAAGTGACGGCGCCGCTGACGGGGCAAATATCGCGTTATTATTTGACGCCGGGAAATTTGGTCAATCAGGATCAAACGCAATTGACCACGGTGGTGTCGGTCGATCCGATGTACGTGTATTTCGACATCGACGAGAACACGGTGTTGCGCGTTCGGCGAGCGGTGAACGAAGGCAAAATTGTGCGTTATCAGCAGGGAGAAATTCCGGTCTTCATCGGGCTGGAAGGGGAAGATGGCTATCTGCACGAAGGCACCATCAATTTCGTGAATAACCAGGTGAACCCCGGCACGGGCAGCATTACGGTTCGCGGGGTGGTGCCGAATCCGAAGCCGGCGAATGGGGTGCGGTTGCTGTCGCCGGGAATGTTTGTCCGCGTGCGGCTGCCGATTGGCCAACCGCACGACGCACTGTTGGTGATCGACCGTGCCATTGGTTCCGATCAAGGCATGAAGTACGTGTACACCGTGGACGACAAAAATATTGTGCAGCAGCAGCGGGTCGACACCGGTGCTTTGCAAGAAGATGGATTACGGGTGATTGATTCTGGATTGAAGACCTCCGAATGGGTTGTGATCGGCGCCATTCAGCAAGTTCGCCCCCGAATGCAGATTACTCCCGACCGCGAACCGATGCCGACGCTGGGAGCAATTCGTGAAGGAACTTCCGCGGGCGAGGGTAAATCCGCGGAAAGCAAATCCGTTGATTCCTCCACGGATTCCAAAGATTCCAACCAACCCGGCGCGGTGGAAACCTCGCCCGGTCCTGCCAAGACCAATTGAAATGCAAACCGGGTCAGCGAAGGCCGCTTTCACGCAGTTGATGCGCCAGCCATGATATCACGATTTTTCATCGACCGGCCGATTTTTGCCTCGGTCGTTTCGATTGTGATGACGCTGATCGGGGCGATCTCGCTCTTTTATTTGCCCATTGCGCAATATCCGCGGATCACGCCGCCGGGGGTTTCGGTTTCCATCAACTACCCGGGCGCAAGCGCTAAAGTGGTGGCCGATACCGTGGCTGCCCCGATCGAGCAGCAAGTGAACGGCGTTCCCGGCATGTTGTACATGTCTTCGCAAATGGGGAACGACGGCTCGTATACGCTGACGGTGACGTTCGACATCGGCGTCGATTTGAATACGGCGCTGGTGATGGTGCAGAACCGGGTAACGCTGGCCATGCCGCAATTGCCCACGCAGGTACAAAACCAGGGGATTACGATCCGCAAGCGAACGCCCGACATTTTGATGATTGTGAACTTTTTTTCGCCGGACCATCGATACAACGATATTTATTTGAGCAATTATGCGACCATCAATATCCGGGATGAATTGTTGCGGGTGCCGGGAGTTTCCGACATTACGTATCAGGGAGAGCGCGATTATAGCATCCGCATCTGGCTTGATCCGCAGGAACTGGCCGCCCGCAACATGACGGCGTTGGATGTGGCCACGGCCATTCGCAACCAAAATTTAGACGCACCGGCTGGACAAGTTGGCCAGCAGCCGGCGCCGCAGGGACAAGTGTTCCAATTGCCGGTCGACACGCTGGGCCGGCTAACCGAGCCGGAACAGTTCGGCGACATTATTGTCAAGGTGAGCCAAACGACGCCGCCGGCGCAAGCGACAGGCTCGCCGCGCTCGGTGGTGGGGAGCATTGGCGTGCCGGCTGCGGCAGCCAGCGCGGCAAGCAGCGCTGCTCGGGCATCTTCAAGTACGGCTACGACGGGTACCGCCGGCGGCAGCGCGCTGGCGGCGAATTCGGTTACTAGCGGGGGCGGAGCCAGCAGTACCGCCACGGTGGCGCCTTCTAGTTCTATGTCCTCTACGGCAACGACGACCACCACCGGAACGAGTTCCAATTTGGGCGTTTCCACGACCGGAGGCGGCAGCGCAGCCGGCGGCGGCACAACGACCGGCGGCAGCGCGACGGGGGGCGGCGGTTCAACCGGCGGCAGCGCCAGCGGCGCTTCTTCGACAACTTCAACTGCCGGCACAGCCACCGACAACACCAACACCACGGGCACGATTGAAGGAATTTCGATTAACAGCGCGGCGGGAGCCGGGGCCGCAGGCGGAGCATCGCCGGCGGGGCCGGGCCAGCCCTCGATTGCCATCGTAAGGGTGCGCGATGTGGGGCGCGTCGAACTGGGCGCGCAGAATTACAATCAATCGTGCTTGTTCGACGGCCAGCCTTCGGTCGGTTTGGCGGTGTATCAACTTCCGGGCACGAACGCCTTGGATGTGGCCGACCGAGTGCAGGCGAAAATGGAAGAATTGAAGTCGCGGTTTCCGGAGGGAGTGGATTACGCCATCGCATACGATACGACTCCGTATATTCGCGAATCGGTTTCCGACGTGGTTCGAACTTTGTTCCTGGCGGTGTTTTTGGTAGCGATCGTGGTGCTGATATTTTTACAAAATTGGCGGTCGGTCATTATTCCGCTGATTGCCGTGCCGGTGGCGATTATCAGCACGTTTGCGGTGATGGCTGCGTTGGGATTCAGCCTCAACAATATTTCGCTGTTCGGTTTGGTGTTGGCGATTGGCATCGTGGTGGACGACGCCATTGTCGTTGTGGAGAACGTCGAACGTTGGATGACGCACGGCCTGGGGCCGCGCGAAGCCACGCGGAAAGCAATGGAAGAGGTGACCGGTCCCATTATTGCTGTGGCGTTGGTGTTGTGCGCGGTGTTTGTGCCGTGCGCATTTGTCGGCGGGATCACGGGGCAATTCTATCGGCAATTTGCGGTTACAATTTCGGTTTCGACGGTGTTTTCGGCCATCAGTTCTTTGACCCTGAGCCCCGCTTTGGCTGCCATTTTGCTGAAACCGCACGGTAGCCGCCGGGATCCGGTCACGTGGCTGTTAGACCTGGTATTGGGCTGGTTTTTTCGGCTATTCAACTGGCTATTCGGCGTGAGCACGTCGGCGTATTCGTGGGTCGTTGAACGCATGATGAGATTCAGCGTGGCGGTGCTGTTTGTGTACGGCTTGTTGATACTGATTACGTACGTGACGTTCAGCAGTGCGCCGATCGGCTTTGTGCCGCAACAGGATCAGGGACGGCTGATCTGCAGCATTCAATTGCCCGATTCTTCTTCGTTGCAGCGCACGCAGGAGGCAATGAAGCAAGTGGCCGAGATCGCCAATCGGGCGCCGGGCGTGGCACATACCGTGGGAATATCCGGATTGTCGTTTGTCATGCAGGCGACAAGCCCGAATTATGCATCGATGTTCATTGTGCTGAAACCATTTGCCGAACGGCGAAATTTGCCGGATACGGCCATTATGTCAAACTTGCGCCGCCAGTGGGCCAAGGAAGTGCAGGATGCGCAGGTGACGGTGTACGGGGCATCGCCGGTGCCGGGGCTGGGTGTGGCGGGCGGCTTCAAGGTGATGATTGAAGACCGGGGGGACTTGGGACTTCCCGTGTTGCAACAACAAACCGACGATTTGGTGGGGAAGCTGCAAAAACAAGTGCCCGGCTTAGTCGGCGTGACGACGCAGTTTCGCTCCAAAGTGCCGCAGTTGCTGTTGAACATCGATCGGATGAAAACCGCCGCGCTGGGCGTCTCGCTGACCGACGTGAATCAAACGCTGGAGATATTGCTCGGTTCGCTGTACGTGAACAGCTTCAACGAATTCGGGCGGCATTGGCAGGTGACCGTGCAAGCCGCCGGCGAGTTCCGGAACCACACGGACGATATTAATTTATTCCAGGTGCGAAATAATCGAGGACAAATGGTGCCGCTGGGGACGCTGGTGCAACTGCAGGAAATCAATGGGCCCAGCAGTGTGACGCGGTATAACTTGTACTCGGCGGCCGCCATTACGGGGAATTTGCAACCCGGCTACAGTTCCGGCGCGGCGATCAAGCGGGTCGATGAGATCGCGGCGGCTTCGTTGCCGCTGAGCATGAGGGCGGATTGGACCGAACTGATGTTCATGCAAAAGCGGGCCGGGAACACGTCGATGTATGTGTTTGCGCTGGCGGTGGTGAGCGTGTTTTTGGCGCTGTCGGCGTTGTACGAAAGTTGGTCGTTGCCGTTGGCCGTGATTTTGGTGGTTCCGTTGTGCTTGTTGAGTTCGGTGGTGGGCGTATTGTGGACTCAACGCGATGTGAATATTTTCGTGCAAATTGGTTTGGTCGTGCTGGTGGGCTTGGCCTGCAAAAACGCGATTCTGGTGGTCGAGTTCGCCCGGCAGTTGCACGAAGAGGAAGGGCGATCGCGGTTTGACGCCACGGAGGAAGCTTCGCGGTTGCGGCTGCGGCCGATATTGATGACTTCGTTCGCGTTTATTTTTGGCGTGGCTCCGCTGGTGGTTGCTTCTGGCGCCGGCGCCGAGATGCGGCGCTCGCTGGGGGTGGCTGTGTTCAGCGGCATGTTGGGCGTGACGCTGTTCGGCATTTTTTTGACGCCGGTGTTCTTTTATGTGATTCAAGGCCTGGGAGAATCGCAGCTGCTGACCGCCGAGCGGACGCGGTGGATAGGCTCCAGCGTGGCGGGCGGGGCGTTGGGTTTGACCATCGGTTTTTTATCAAGCCAGTTGGGCGGGTTCGCCGTGGGGACAGCGTGTTTTGTGGGAGCCACGGCGGGAGTGTTGGCGGCGCTGGTGATTTTGGAAATTCACCGGCGGATTCGGCTGCAAAATCCGGCGGGCGGCTCGTAAGCGAGGTTATGTTGAAAAGCAAACAGAAGCACCCTCACCCTACCCTCTCCCACAGGGAGAGGGTTTCCGGCAGAGGTCTAGGGAGTTTAGCGGCGTGATTGCGGAATTTTTTGTCGATCGCCCGATTTTCGCGACCGTGATTTCGGTCGTGTTTGTGCTGGCCGGAGGCGTGGCGGTATTCACGCTGCCGGTGGCGCAATATCCGGATGTCACGCCGCCGACGGTGCAAGTGACGGCTTCCTACCCTGGGGCCAATTCGGAGACAGTGCGCGACACCGTGGCAGCGCCCATCGAGGAGCAAATCAGCGGCGTCGAAGGCATGATGTACATGTCGAGCCAATCGACCAACGACGGCGCGTACAAACTGACGGTTACGTTCAATCTGGGAATGGATTCCGACATGGCCCAGGTGCTGGTGCAAAATCGCGTGTCGTTGGCGCTGCCGGTGATTCCGGCCGTCGTGCAAAACGAGGGCATCAACGTCAAGAAGATGTCCCCCAATACGTTGATGATTGTGAATCTGATTTCGCCCGACAAACGCTATGACGACATTTTTCTAAGCAACTACGCCACGATTTACGTCAAAGACGAGTTGGGGCGCGTGGCCGGCGTGGCGGGCATTACTTATTTGGGCCAGCGCGATTACAGCCTGCGCGCTTGGCTGGATCCGGACAAATTGGCCGCGCTCAGTTTGACGGCCAACGACGTTGTCAACGCGATTGCGCAGCAGAACATTCAAGTGGCGGCCGGACAAATTGGCCAGCAGCCAGCCCCGGCGGGCCAGCAGTTTCAATTGACCATCAACACGCTGGGCCGACTGACCGACCCGGAACAATTTGCCAACATTATCATCAAAGCGGCCAATGCCGGCGGACCCATGTCCACGGCCGGCGCAGCTTCTACGGGGCAGCCTGGCGCGGGTGGAACCAGCGGATCGACGGCCGCGGCGAATGTTGGCGGATCGAACCCGGCGGCTGCGCCGTCGACGGGCATTGTTCGCTTGCGCGACGTGGTGACCAAAACGGCCGACGGAAAGCCGCGCGTCGAATTGGGTTCGCAGCAATACGAGCAATCGTGCACGCTGGATGGACAGCCTTCCGTGGCGTTGTCGATTTATCAACTGCCGGGCTCCAACGCGCTGGATACCTCCGGCAACGTGTACGCAAAAATGCGGGAATTGAAGACACGATTTCCGGACGGGTTGGATTATCGCATCGTGTACGACACCACGCCGTTTATCCGTGAATCGGTGAACGAAGTGTTTCGCACGCTGCGCGATGCGGTGATTCTGGTCGCCATCGTGGTGCTGCTGTTCTTGCAGGACTGGCGGGCGATGATTCTGCCCATGATCGACGTGCCGGTTTCGCTGATCGGCACGTTTGCAATTATGGCGGCCATGGGATTCACGCTGAACAACTTGACGCTGTTCGGGTTGGTGTTGGCGATCGGCATTGTGGTGGACGATGCGATTGTAGTGCTGGAAAATATCGAACGGCAAATCGCCACCGGGCTGGATGCGCGCAGCGCCACGATTAAGGCGATGCACGAAATTACCGGACCGATTATGGCGATTACGCTGGTTCTTAGTTCCGTGTTTGTGCCGTGCTGTTTTTTGGGGGGCGTGACAGGGCAATTTTTCCGGCAATTTGCCGTGACGATAGCGGTGTCGACCATTATTTCGGCGGTGAACGCGATTACGATGACGCCTTCGCGGGCGGCGGTGATTTTCAAATCGGAAGTAGGCGAGCATGGCCATCAGCATAAAAAAGAGGCGCTGCCCTGGTGGTTTTTCGGCATTGTGGGCGGATGCCTGAGCGTTTGGCTGGGGGACAAATTGCTGGCCCAGCGGTTAGGACTGAACGCCGAACAAGGCGAGGGACTGTCGACCGCCATGTCGTGGGCCGTGGATGCCGCGTTATTTATTCCAGGGGCTATACTGGGCGGGGGGATCGGCTGGTGGGTTATTGATTCGGTCAACGCAGTGCTGGGCTCGCTGTTTCGCGCATTTAATGTGCTTTTCGATCGCGTGATTACCGTGTACGGCAAAACGGTGGGGGCACTGTTGCGAATCAGCGCGTTGGCACTGGCTGTGTATGGCGGCTTGCTGGTGGTGACGTGGTGGCAGTTCAATCGCACGCCGACCGGCTTTGTGCCGCAACAGGACAAAGGCTACTTGTTGCTTAACGTGCAATTGCCCGATTCGGCTTCGGTCGAGCGAACCCAGGCGTCGATGGCGCGGATTGAGGAGGTCGTGGGCCGTGCGCCGGGGGTGGCTCACACGGTCGGCATTTCCGGGCAATCGCTGATTTTGAACGCCAACGCGCCGAACTTGGGCTCGATGTACGTGATGCTGAAGCCGTTCGACGAGCGGCGCGGGGCCGATTTAACTGCCGACGCCATTGCCGCCGACTTGCAGCAGCGCTGCCACCAAGAAGTGAGCGAAGCGATGGTGGCTGCGTTTGGCGCGCCGCCGATTGACGGCTTGGGCACGACCGGCGGCTTCAAAATGATTGTCGAAGACCGCGGGAATTTGGGCTTGGGACCATTGCAGCGAGTGAGTGAGCAAATTGTTTCCCGCGGCAATCGCACACCGGGCTTAAAGGGACTGTTTAACAGCTCCGGAGCGAATACGCCGTGGCTGTATTTGGAAATCGATCGCACCAAATGCGAGGCGCTAGGAATTTCCGTGGCCGATTTGTTCAACACACTGCAGGTTTATTTCGGTTCTTATTACGTGAATAACTTCAACGAGTTTGGGCGCACGTGGCAAGTGAATGTGCAGGCCGATCCCACCTTTCGCAACCAGGTACCCGACGTGCGCCAACTCCAGGTACGCAACAATCAAGGGCAAATGGTGCGGTTGGCGACGCTAATGACCGTGCGCGACACGAGCGGGCCGGTGATGGTGATGCGGTACAATTTATATTCGGCGGCGGCGGTGACGGGCGAAGCGGCGCCGGGAACCAGCTCCGGGCAGGCGGTCGATTTGGCGGCGGAAATTGCCCAAAGCGAATTGCCCCGTTCGATGGCCTACGAATGGACTGATTTGGCGTACTTGCAGCTGCAGGCCGGGAATAGCGCGATGTGGTTTTTCGCCTTGGCGGTACTGTTTGTATTTTTGGTGTTGGCCGCGCAGTACGAAAGTTGGTCGCTGCCGCTGGCCGTGATTTTGGTGGTGCCGATGTGCCTGCTATTTTCGGTCACGGGCATTCAGGTGGGGCACAACGACCTGAATATATTCACGCAGATCGGCTTTGTCGTGTTGGTGGGTTTGGCCAGCAAGAATGCGATATTGATTGTCGAATTTGCCAAGGTGCAGCACGAATCGGGCGTGCCGCGGCGGGAAGCAGTTTTAGAAGCCGTGCGGCTGCGACTGCGGCCGATTTTGATGACTTCGTTCGCGTTCATATTGGGCGTGGTGCCGCTAGTGGTGGCCAGCGGCGCCGGGGCGGAAATGCGCCGCACGCTGGGAATTGCCGTGTTTAGCGGCATGCTGGGCGTGACGCTGTTTGGCGTGTTCTTGACGCCGATTTTTTTCTATGTGATTCAGGCGTGGAACGACCGCCGGGCGAAAAAGCATGTTGCGCAGGCGGTCGAATCATTGGAGCCGCACCGGTTAAAGAGCGGCGGCGCACATTCCTGACGCCACGCGCTGTTAGCGAAGCGAAGAATTGGTTCGTCGCCTAATTTGAATCACCACGATGTAGTGACCCCGGCGCACCGGGGTCCTCAGCCGTTTTTCTTCGAGAAAAACTGCGGGCGTCTGGGGATCCCGACGCGCCGGGACCGCTACATTTTTCAAATTAGGCGACGACCTAGAATTGTTGGCCCGCTGAGAGTCGTGATAGAACTGGCTAGCAGTGCATTCTAGGTGATCGGTTCTCCGGAAAAGCTGGCCCTCCTACCCGAATGAATTCTGTCGCAGCCGGAAACTGCGCAGGCTTGGCGGTATCTACGGTGCTAGCAGCGCGATACGGATTCGACTTTACCGAGAATGCCGATGATTCCGATTGTGTGGATCATAGCGATTTTTCAGTCCACTACTCCTCGAGCTGCTCTTGCCGACAATTCATCGCGAAAGACCGACTGCGCGCGAGCCCCTTGCCAGCGAATGCGCCGTTGTAAACCGGCGAGTGCGTTTGCTGGTGGTGGTCATACTCTGCGCGCTGGTGCTTAGCGGCTGCACTTCGTGGCGCGACTATTTTCATAACGGATTTAAGGTCGGCCCCAATTACGGTCGGCCGGCGGCGCCCGTGGCAAAAGAGTGGATCGACGCCAACGACAAGCGCGTGAAGACCGACGAAGACGATCCTTGCCAGTGGTGGACGGTATTTCATGATCCCATTTTGAACGATCTGGTTTGCACGTCCTATCACCAAAATCTCACCTTGCGTGAAGCCGGCTTCCGCGTGTTGGAAGCCCGGGCACAATTCGGCATTGCCATTGGCAGCTTTTTTCCACAAACGCAAAACGCTGCGGGCAGTTACATGGCGATTGCGAACAGTCAGGAAACGGCGCAGGGCGGATTTGGCCCGCAATTTTTTAATCAATGGAACTTTGGCTTCAATTTGGCGTGGGAGTTGGATTTTTGGGGTCGCTTTCGCCGGGCGATCGAGGAGAATTCCGATTTGCTGGACGCCTCGGTGGAAGATTACGACGCGGCGCTGGTCACCCTGTTGGGCGACGTCGCCACGGCTTACGTGAACATGCGGACGTTGGAGCAGCGAATTCAATATGCCGAAGACAACGTTCGGATTCAGAAAGACACCCTGAATATTGTCGAGGCGCGCTTCAAAGTAAGCACCATCAGCGAGTTGGATGTCGATCAGGCCCGCACCACGCTGGAGGCCACGGAAGCCGACATTTCGGAATTGCAAATTCAGTTGCGTCAAAGTATTTTGCAACTGTGCATTTTGCTGGGGATGCCGCCGGAAGATTTGTTGGCGCGGGTCGGGGCGGCGCCGATTCCCACGGCTCCGAAGGACGTGGCGGTGGGCATTCCCGCCGATCTGCTGCGGCGCCGGCCCGATGTGCGTGCCGCCGAGCGGCGATTGGCGGCCCAGTGCGCGGCGATTGGCGTTGCTGAATCGGAATTTTATCCGCACATTTCAATCAACGGCACGTTGGGTTGGAGCGCGGAAAATTTGGGCCACTTGTTTGAGCCCGGCGCACTGAACAGCAATGTGGGGCCATCGTTCCAGTGGGATTTGCTGAACTACGGTCGGCTGCTGAACAACGTGAAGCTGCAGGACGCCACTTTTCAGGAGTTTCTGGCGACGTATCAGAACAGCGTGCTGGCGGCCAACCAGGATGTGGAAAGCGGGTTGGTGACCTTTTTGCGCGGACAGGAGCGGACGGGCCATCAACAGACCGCGGTGGATAGCGCGGTTCAGGCCGTGAACATCGCGCTCAAGCAATATCAGGCGGGCACGGCCGATTTCACCACCGTGACGCAAGTGGAGCAGATTCAAGTTCAGCAACAAGATTTGCTGGCTCAGACGGAAGGGGAAATTGCGACGGGCTTGATCGCGGTATACCGTGCGCTGGGAGGGGGATGGCAGATTCGCTTGACGAACTGCAACGAAGAATTGCCGCCGCAACCGGGTGAAGTGAATGCACCGCCGCCAACGTTGGAAACGGTACCGACGCCAAATCCCGAATTGCCCAAGCCCGAATCGGCAGCGCCAGAAACAGCAACGCCAGAATCGGCTTCACCGGCGGCAGCACCGCAAACGGCGCCGCCAGAGACAGTGACGCCACAAACGGTGGCGCCGCAGACATCAACACAGCCATTGCCGCCGCCGCAATCTCCAGCGAATCAGTCGCCCACGTTGCCATCGCCATTTCCGCAGTTGCCAACGCCCAAAGGGCTGCCGGCTCCGGGAGCGCATTCGCCGCCGCAAACCTCGCTGCCTCAAAATCGGAACCCATTCATGGCCGCGCCGGTGGTTACGGGTCCAGTCGGCAATCGGCAAGGGGACAGTCAACAAGTGTTGCAGCAGCAAGGGGAGAACGTGCAGCCGCAGAAGAGGGAGCAAGAGTTTAATGTATTGCCGGTTTCGGCGTCGTTTTTAGACGATTCCCAAGCGGCGATGGCCGTGACGACACGTCCTGCGACGTCGCCGATGGCTTTTTTTCCGCAAGCCAGTTCGCAACCGGCGCCTCCGGTGACGGCGGCGGTTACGTCGCCGCCCGTACCGCCCGTTACCCCAGCGCCGGCGATGGCGCCAGCCGTGCCGAATCCGTCCGGATACATCACCCTACCGACCGTGGTGCAGCCCGCTGCCCATCCGTAAGGGAGTGCTTATGCGACGGATCAATCTGTTGGGGTGTATCTGCGTTTTGTCGGCAATCGGCTTGCTCGGTTCGACCGTGCTGTGCTTGATGGCTGCCGCGGCACAGCCTAGCGACGGTTGGTGGCTGTGTCCGGGCATTTCGCTGCATCGGCCTTGTTTGTGTTGTCTGGACGATTATTGCCGCAAACCACCGCCCTGCCCTCCGTGCCCGGTGTGCTGCTTTGGGCCGAACGATTATTGCTGCAAGCCGCCGCTGTGCGTTTCGCCGTATTGCGGTTTCGGCTGCGATGACTATTGCCGCAAGCCGCTACCCATAGTTTCGCCCTGTTATACTCCGCCGGGCTCAACGTGCGGGCCGCCGGCATGTGGCGCGGATACAAGCAGTGATTCTAATTGCGCCAAAGTCAAAATTGCGAATTAGGTATTTTTTTAGTCGCAGAACGTGGAAATAGCGAGATGAAAATCGGCGTGATCAGTGCGGGGCCGATTTGGAAGATAGACCTGCCGACAGCCGCGGAGCCGAACCGACGAGTGGCAAGGGCGTCAATAAAGTGCGCGCACTTAGATTCGAACTAAGGACCTCCACCTTATCAGGGTGGCGCTCTAACCAACTGAGCTATGCGCGCTTAGACTATGTTTTACGCGGTAATTGACGTTTTCGAGCATGGGTATATTATTCTGTTTACACCCGTTTCGACACCTGATTGATCTGGGAGCGTGACCAGTGCTGAAAAGTATCGCTGGAAAAGACCTCCGTAACAAGCCCCGCAAAGATTTCCCCCCTCTTTCCCCATGCGTTGGTCAAACCATTGTCAAAGCGCAGGCTGCCGCGCGACAGAAGTCGCATTGGCCAATCCACACTAGTTGCCGTCACTGGATTGGCTGGCGAGCGGATTGCCGGAGGGAGTTGCTGTCGGGCCATCCATGGTCAGCCCAGTAATCTTCAGCGAATACGCGTATTTGCACGGAGCTTCCGCAGGCAACTCCACTTTCAGTTTTTGCGTGTCTTGACTGAATTCCAGATCACCGTCGTGCCCCAAAAGTGCGACCGACACAATTTTTCCTTTTACACGACCGCTGGCCAAGGCGGTGATCGAAATAGCGGAATTTGGCCAATTGCCCAGGATCATGGCATATAGAGATTGGTCTTTGACCGTAAAACGTATGTTAAGTTCGGCTTTACCTGAACCACCTTCGCCGAACTGAATCCAATTATGGGTGTCGTAAATCGCCTCGCCGTTGATCTCCAGCCACTTGCCAACTTCCAATAAAATCGCTTGTTGATCGTCCGGAATCGTGCCGTCGGCCATGGGGGAAATATTAAGCACATAGTTGCCATTTTTGCTCACGGTATCGATTAGATGGCTCAAAATGGTCTCAGGCTTGCTGAGTCGTAAATCGCGGACATAACCCCAACTGTTGCCAGCAATCGGATCATCTACCTGCCACGAACCCGTGCGGATTGCTGAGGGCGAACGCGCTCCAACTTTTTCAAAATCGATGATCGAACCAATCGTTGCGGTGTTATCGTTGGTCGGTGAGTAAGCAGCCTTCTTGGTGGTGATGGAAACCTGCTTGCCCCATTCTTCGCCTCGATTGTAATAGTAGGCAG
>Ga0335083_10003927_pt1 | contig 19111 bp, 16 predicted proteins | sample Lox_Sample_42_FD_206716 | JGI IMG/M metagenome (GOLD analysis project Ga0335083, IMG submission 206716) | Soil microbial communities from Loxahatchee National Wildlife Refuge, Florida, United States - Lox_Sample_4.2 | ecosystem: Environmental > Terrestrial > Soil > Wetlands | place: USA...
CATTATCTGAACATCGCCTGTTCGAATGATACCATCTGTTCCGGTACTATCCTGGTGTTTCAATGCACCCTTTAATGGAATGGAAACGATTTCCATATTATCATGCGGATGTGTTCCAAATCCCCCGCCACCACTAACGATATCATCATTTAAAACCCGCAATGCGCCAAAATGAACTTTTGTCGGATCATACCAGTGACCAAAACTGAATGAATGATGGCTGTCAAGCCAGCCAAAATTAACATGCCCTCTTTCCCGGGCTGGATAAAATACAGTTTCCATATATTTTTGATTTGAACGATGTTTAAACATCAATTTTGATACCAGATCATTTTGTCAGGCATTAATTAGATTTGCCGGACCTTTCGTCAGTCAATATGAATAATTATTGTCAGCTGCTAATCTCCATTACCTTCTTCAGGTATGTGGCTTTGATTGTATTCCAGAACGAAGTTATTTTTACCCTCTCCGACAAGAATGCTCAGATACCTTTGCTGGACAAGTTCCAGGATAGAAAGGAAAATAAAAATTGCATGAATGCGGTTTTCACAGAAACTGATTATTTTTTCAAAAGGCAGAATTTTTTCTTTTTCAATCGTAGTAAGCATCCAGTCCCTCGTTTCTTCCATTGTATAATTATATTGTACGACGGTATGGACCGGTTTATTTTTTCTTTCCTGCATCTTCTTCATCAAACGTTCAAATGTTTTCATCAGCCGGAATAAAGTGATGGTTTGTATTTCCGTCCCTTCGGCAGATTCTTCTCCAATTTGTGAAAGTTCCTTCTGCAGGTTCCCCCGTTTTGCCATTAACATGCGAACCGCTTCCATCTCCGCCATCTTTGCTGCGGCTTCTTTATACCGCTTATACTGGAGAACTTTATCAATCAGTTCCTGGCGGGGGTCGATTTCATTTCCCTGTTCATCCAATTCCTTACGCGGTAACAACATTTTTGCCTTAATACGCATCAAAGTGGAAACGAATAATATGAATTCACTCGATAGTTCGATATTCAATCTTTCCTGTGAATGAATATAATCCATAAAATCCCGGATAATATTATTGATGGGAATATTATAGATGTCCAACTCATCTCTTTCAATAAAAAATAACAAAAGGTCGAAAGGACCTTCAAACTGTGATAATTTAATCTGGTACGAGGTAGCGTTCACTGTGAATATTTTTAAGAAGCCGGAAAGATTTATTATTCAAATTTTCTGATGATATAACTTTCGGACTTCCCGACTTTCGGTCTTTTCCGACCGTCGTTGCAAATGTATGAAATCGTTTGGGAAGAAAATTCCTTATAATTTCACAGCCAATCCTATCCCCAATATCTCCTGGAACTGGAGTGTTGGCCCTCCCGGAGTTCCATCGCTCTTGACCGATTTGATATCATTATCATAGATGAGATTTAGTGAGAAGGTCACCGCGAGAACACCGGTTACTTTTACAGCCAGAAGATTGGTCATGTTAATATCTATGTCCTGAGGATCGCGAAGATAATTGGAGAAAAGATCAAGGCGTCCTGTGTACACAGAGTTTGCTCCCACTTTATGTGTGTAATTAATAGTCGCATAGGCTCCGAATTCAAACTTCACATTTTTTCCGGAGTCAACACCGAAGGCTCCGATCTTTGACAGGGAATCATTTTTTACAATAACCCATCTCGCCGAAGCCGGAGACACAAATACTGAAAAAAGATCTGAAGTCAGTATTTTGCTTGTATCATTTGGATAATTATATCCTTTGGCAAATTGAGATCGGAAATTGAACAAAGCACTCACATACCAGTTTTTTGCCACTTCATATCCGTATTTGGAAAGTATATCGATCCTGTCGTCTGTTTTTCGCGTACCAAGACTGGTTGTTTTTACGCCTCCAAATGCGAGATTGATTGTATTATCCCAGGAATTTCTTCCCTTCTTATAAAATGCATATCCATATAATGTGCTATTCAGCGCAAGAGAAGATTTATCACCGCCTGCAGCCCAATTGCTCAGAGCAGCCTGATTGAATGTGAGTGTAAACAGTCCCCCTGTTTTCCAAATTTTCGGAATAGTGTCGTTGGGGTCTTTTTTAATTTCCTGAGAAGCTTCTTTCTTGATGTTCTGTAGATCCTTATCCTGTGCATTCAAGATCAAAATAATGAATAGCATGCAGGCTAACATGCAAATCTTTTTCATAGTCTCTGTTTGTGGTGTGATAAAAATGCGATGAAAATTTTTTTTGAAATTATTTCTTTTTCAATTCATCGCGAATCTCGGCAAGCAGTTTTTCTGTAGCAGTGGGTTCAACTGCCGGGGGAACTTTTTTCTTTTCTATCGCTTTAGCGGCCTTAACAATCAAAAACAGGATGAAAGCAACAATGATGAATTTGATGATTGCTGCAAGAAACTTGCCGTATTTGACAGAGCCCCAGGTGAGTTTGTCCAGGTCTTGTACTTGAGCAGCTTTCAATGCTGGTGTTAACAATAAAGGTGTAACAACATCATCGACCAAAGACGAAACGATTGCCGTAAAAGCGGCGCCAATCACTACTGCAACTGCAAGATCGATTACATTTCCGCGTAAAGCAAAATCTCTGAACTCTTTTAGTACGCTCATAAATAAGCAGTTTAATGTTAATGAATGAAAGTGCCATCTAAGATATTAAATTATAGGAACATACTGTCGGCAGGCTTATTAAATTTTACGTATAGACAATGGAGTGATTTGTTGAAGAAAATATAAGCCGCAGAACAGTCATATTCAACAGGCTTGATTTAATTCACAAAGAAATCATTCCCCAGTCTACACTGACATGATTTCTTTTTCTTTGGCAGAAAGATGTTTTTCTATCAGAGAGATATATTTGTCGGTGGTTTCCTGCATTTTTTTCTCTGTGTCCTTGGCAACATCTTCGCTAAGTCCCTGCTTTTGTAATTTCTTGATATGCTCGATAGCATCACGCCGAATATTACGCACTGCTACCTTGGTATGTTCCCCTTCTGTATTCGCTCTTTTTACATATTCTTTCCTTCTCTCTTCAGTCAAAGGAGGCATAAAAATCCGGATAGTATTTCCATCATTCTGTGGAGTTACACCCAGGTTTGCTGCGATAATTGCCCTTTCAATAAGCTGGAGCATATTTTTTTCCCAGGGTTGAATAGTCATTGTGCGGGCATCCATGACCGATATATTGGCTACCTGGTTCAAAGCCGTGGGAGAACCATAATAATCAACAGTAAGACCATCCAACATTTGTGGATTGGCTTTACCTGCCCTGATTTTGATCAATTCGTTTTCGAGATGATTAATAGCTTTCTGCATGGCAGCCCGGGAATCTTCCAGGATATGCGTTGAATCTTCTGACATAAATAAAGAATTAACAGGGATGCAAACCTACATTAAATCAAAAATTACACAAAAAGATAGAGAAAATAAATTGTATAAATCTCGAAGTTAAATAAATCTGATTATGGAAGAAAATACCCTGCTCAATTTTTCTGTTCCAGGATGGTGTCTTTGATCAATGAAATCAGTTTCGATTCTTTTACATTGCCATTTTCAGGTTGTTTTCCATTCTTCGACAAAATAAGTTTTGGTTTTGAGCGGGCATAATATGAAATAGCGATAAATCCGAAGAAGAAAGCAAAGACAGAAAGAATCAACAAAGTGCAGCCAAGTGATCTGCCAAAATAAACAAGAGCGACGAGGATCAGGTTCATGGAAACAAGCAGAATGGTAATAGATCTATGGGACAGGCCTCTGTCAAGTAAAAGATGATGGATGTGATTTCGGTCTGGACTAAATGGCGAACGACGTTTGAATATTCTGATGGAAAATACTCTCAGTGTATCTAATAAAGGAATCATCAGAATCGTAAAGCCGATAGCCGCTGAAGATTCCAATATAGGCATAGGCAAAACAGTATCCTGACTATTCCCATTAGCGGGATCAATAAATTTAATTGCGAGAATAGCATTTACAACACCAATTAATAAAGATCCTGTATCACCCATAAATATTTTGGCCGGCTGAAAATTAAATATGAGGAAAGCAAGCAGGCTGCCTGATAATGAAAATGCCAATATATAATAGGAAGGCATATCCAGATTAAGAAAATAAATACCGAATAAAAGTGATGACATCAGACCAAGGGTTCCTGCTAATCCATCTACCCCATCTATTAAATTGAAAGAATTAATGATGACGATAATCGTAAAATAAGTAATCAGCAGACTGAACATTTCAGGCAAATTATAAATCCCAAAAAATCCATGCATGCTTCTGATCTGAATTCTGCCATAATAAATAATCAGGAATGCAGCCAGAACCTGTCCGATAAATTTTTTAATGGGTGAAATAACCAGGATATCATCTTTCAGGCCAAGGAAGAAAATGACCAGGGAAGCGGCGATAAAATATTGAAATTCGGAAGAAGATTTGAAATTAACCGTAAGCAGACAGCCAAAAACAAAACCTGCGAAAATGCCGATACCTCCCAGTGGTGTGATAGCTGTATGATGAATCTTCCGTTCGTCGGGCATATCGAACAGTTTCTTCATTTCGGCGACATTAATAATTACCGGGATGGCTAAAAAAGTAATAGTAAATGAAATGGCGACAGAGAGTATTACATCAAACATTGGCCTAATTTGTAATTCAAAAATAAATCCATTTTTTATTTTGCCACTAAACCAACCTACCAATGAACCATCTTCCGTCAATCATTCAGATTAACACATACTATAACCAAAACAACATTAAGGCAGCAGATTTGATGAATCTTACGGAGCGAATATGAAGGCAAATTAAGGCAAAAGTTTAATATAAGGATAAATAAATTCCGTTAGCTTTGCCGGCTACATTCCATTAATACTTTTATATGGCTGATTTAAAAGCAATTGCCTCTCAAATTCGTCGCGATATCGTCCGCATGGTTCATGGGGCTAATAGTGGTCATCCTGGTGGCTCTTTAGGCTGTACCGATTTTTTTACTGCCTTGTACTTTGAAATCATGGATCATAATCCTCAATTTTCAATGGATGGCAAAAATGAAGATATTTTTTTCCTTTCGAATGGACATATTTCCCCCGTTTTTTACGCTTCATTGGCAAGGTCTGGCTACTTCGACATCAAAGAGCTGTCTACTTTTCGTAAAATCAATTCGAGATTACAAGGCCATCCTGCTACTCATGAACACCTTCCGGGAATCCGTATTGCCAGCGGTTCTCTTGGACAAGGTATGAGTGTTGCCATTGGAGCCGCGCTATCTAAAAAACTCAATAACGATAAAAATATTGTATTCTCTCTTCATGGAGATGGTGAGCTCGACGAAGGTCAGATCTGGGAAGCTCTCCTGTTTGCTGCACATCATAAAGTAGATAATCTCATTTCAACTGTCGACTGGAATCATCAGCAAATAGACGGTACTACAGATAAGGTAATGAACCTGGGAAATATCCGTCAGAAATTCGAGGCCTTTGGATGGACAACATTAGAAATGAATGGCAATGATATTGATGAAGTGATTGCCACATTGAAAAAAGCAAAATCCATGACAGGTAATGGAAAACCTGTAGCTATCATGATGCATACGATCATGGGCAAAGGAGTAGATTTTATGGAAAATGATCACAACTGGCATGGAGTCGCTCCCAATGATGAACAATTGCAAAAAGCCCTCGCTCAATTACCTGTAACTTTGGGAGATTACTGAGGCCGTGAATGGTCAATAGTGAATAATCATTCATGAGTCGTGAGACGTGAAAACAGAATATTCGCTAAGTCTAGAAAAGTATTTCACGTTTCACAATTCATCATTCACGATCTAAGCTCTATCGGTTGCGCTGCAGCCTTACGGGAAGGCAGCCACGAAGCCAGAAGCGCCACTACCAGAATTGTAGTTAAGACCAATAAAAAATCCGTTGCAACTAATTTTACCGGATAATAACTGATCAGAAAAGAATCGCCCTGCAGGGGAACCAGATGATATTTTACCTGCAGCCAGCAAACAAAAACAGCTAAAAGAATTCCTGTTGCCCCACCGAGAATGGCAAGCAATATTCCCTCGCTCAAAAAAATTTTTTGAATATAATTGTCATTTGCGCCTAATGCTTTCAACACCTGGATATCTTTTTGTTTTTCCAAAACAAGCATGGTGAGTGCGCCAACCATATTGAAAGCAGCGACGATCAGAATGAGGGTCAATACACAGTAGATCACCCATTTTTCCGTCCGCATAACATTATACAAGCTTTGATTTTGCTCATATCTTGTCTGAACCAAATATCCGTTACCAAATATTAATTGCAATGCTGACTTTGTAGCATCTGATTTTGAAGGATCTTTCAGCTCGATTTCTGCTCCGCTGTATTCATCCGCCTTTAAATCCAGCATCTGCTTCATAAAGTCCAAATTTGTAATCACATATTTATTGTCGAAATCCTGTTGAATGATGAATGTTCCTGTAGTAGCAATAGTGCTGGTGCTGACAGATTCCGTGAGATCAGCTGAAGCCGTGCGATCCGCTTTTTTAAACATATAAACAGACAAAGGAATTGTTTCCCTGTCTGATTCAATAGCCAATGCATTTTCAATTCCCGCTCCTATCACGGCGCCGGGATGGTCAGCCGTCCCCAACTCAAAATCACCTCTCACCAATTTTCGTGACACCCCTGCTATATTCTTATAATTGCTGTCAACTCCCTTTAAAATCACTGGCTGCATGGTTCCGGATTGAAGTAAGGCCTTATCTTCTACAACCAATGAATAACCGCGGATATTTTCTGCTCCGCTAAGTTGTTTTAATTGACCGGAGGACAGGGTCATGAACTTTCCTGTTGCAGGAGATATCCTGATATCAGTATAAAAATCGGCATACAAAGATTTCACGAGATCTTCCAGTCCATTAAAAACACTCAATACAATAATCAATGATGCCGTACCAACTATAATCGCAGCCATACTCACCCAGGAAATGACATTGATTGCATTGGTTGATTTTTTGGCCTTGAAATATCGCCACGCAAAAAGAAAATTCAAAGTTTGGATTTGTTTATGATTATTGCGAATGATTACCGGGAGATTCCTGCTTTTTTATTTCCCTGAATAAGGCTTCCATTTTATCAACATATTCCAGACTATCGTCCAGAAAAAATTTCAGTTGAGGCATAATGCGTAGCTGATTCTTTACAGAGCTGACCATTGCTTTTTTTATTTCCCAGGACCTTTCTTCAATTTTTTTCATTGCCTCTTTGTTATCTTTTACCTTGAATAGGCTCAGGTAAATTCTGGCCTCTGAAAGATCCGGAGTTAATTTTACAGAGGAGATGGAAACCATTCCTCCATCGAGCATATTCAGACCCAGGTGCTGAAAAATGCCGCTCAATTCTTCAAATAACAATGCAGCCACCTGCTTCTGTCGTTTTCCTTCTTGCATATCGTTAACAATTTTCAATGTAAATTTACAGCTTATTCACTTGTGGGCAATAGCCAATAAAGCTGCGGGGCTCATTGAGTAATATCCAATAAATGAAACGTTTTTCCATTATTTTAAAATACTTAGGGGATCAGAAAAAAAATATAGTTCTATATTTTGTTTTCAATTTACTATCGGTGCTTTTTTCCTTGGTCTCTCTTGCCATGCTGGCTCCTTTTCTACAATTATTATTCGGAAAAGAAAAGCTCAAAGATGCCGAACCTTCATTTGGCTTTTCCGCCAATGGTTTGTTGGAATATATTAAATATATTCTCAGCTCTCTTATCAAAAAGCACAATGAAGTATATGCTTTGGCTGCAATATGCGTCATCATTATCGTTACTGTTCTATTGAAAAATATATTTTTATATTTTTCTTATCGTGTGCTGGCTCCGATGCGTAATAAAGTAATGACGAGGTTGAGAGCGGATCTTTATTCAAAAATACTGGAACTGCCGATTGGTTTTTTTACCGAGCAACGTAAGGGTGATATCATCAGCCGGATGAGCAATGATGCCAATGAAATTGAGTGGAGTGTGATGAGTACACTTGAAGGATTGATCAAAGACCCAATGAATATCATTATCATTCTCGCCTCGCTGGTTTTCTTAAGCCCGGCTTTGTCATTGTTTCTTTTGGTATTGCTTCCGCTGACAGGCTTTATTATCGGCAGAGTGAGCAGGTCATTAAAAAAACAGTCTTCCATCGCGCAGGAACAATTAGGGATATTGATGTCAGCATTGGATGAAACATTGGGTGGACTCAGAGTGATCAAAGCTTTCAATGCAGAAAAATTATTAAAAAGTAAATTCTTTCAAACTAATGACTTCCTGAATCATATCCGTAACAAAATCATGTTCAGAAGGGATATGGCATCACCCATGTCGGAATTTTTAGGAGTGATGGTATTGAGTTGTATTCTATGGTTTGGTGGAAGATTGGTTCTGTCTCATCAATCGCTGGCTCCTGAAGCTTTCATTACTTATATCGCAATTTTTTCACAAATCATTAATCCTGCCAAATCTTTGTCCACAGCATTTTATAATATGCAACGTGGCAAGGCTGCTATTGAGCGCATCGAACAAATAATAAAAGCACCCATTACTGTTCAGGAAATAAAAAATCCGGTTTTATTTACTTCATTCAAGAATAATATCGAATTTAAAAATGTGTCCTTTGCCTATGATGATGCAGTCGTTCTTGAAAACATAAATCTTACCATACAAAAAGGAAAGACAATTGCATTGGTGGGATCTTCAGGCGCAGGTAAATCGACCCTGGCTGACCTCATACCGCGTTTCCATGATGTTACCGGAGGTGAATTATTAATCGATGGTATTAATATAAAAAATTATTCATTGCACTCTTTACGTAGCCAGATGAGTATCGTTACCCAGGAACCAATCTTATTCAATGATACCATTGCTAATAATATTGCACTGGGAAGTGCCGATACAAATCCTGCTGCTATCGAACAGGCAGCGAAAGTGGCCAATGCAAATAATTTTATAATACAGAAAGAAGAATCATACCAAACAAATATTGGCGACCGGGGATCCAAGCTCAGCGGTGGAGAAAGACAGCGATTGACGATTGCGCGCGCCGTACTAAAAAATCCTCCGATTCTGATCCTGGATGAAGCGACTTCTTCATTAGATACGGAAAGTGAACGCCTGGTTCAGGATGCGATCAATAACATGATGCAAAATCGCACCTGTATTGTAATCGCACACAGACTGAGTACAATCCGTCATGCCGATGAAATCATTGTCCTGCAAAAAGGTAGGATCGTTGAAAAAGGAACACATGAGCAATTGATGGGAAATAATGGGTTGTATAAACGTTTAGTGGAAATGCAGGAAATAAAATAAGCTTCGGTTTCATTTACATTTACTTCGTTTGCTACAATTTGTAGTTTTATATTCGTGCCGAATTGTTTCTATTTTTAATAACCAGCACATGAGAAAATCTTCAACATTAGTAGTCCTCAACTGCCTGCTTCTTATCTTCTCTGATCTTTCTTTCGCACAAAAAAAAGACCTCAGTTTTGATCAGATATTTAAGGGAGCTTCTTCAGATCTTATCAAGCCACTGCCTACGATAGCTGGATGGCTTGACGATGAGCACTATCTGATCAGGCAAAAAAACAATACAAATGGCACCATCAGTGAAATGTCTGTGGATGTAATATCAGGGAAGTCGGTACCATATATCAAACCTTCCGAAACGACCAATAGAACTCAAGTTGAGCCTCCCTATCGCAATGAAAAAAATAAAACTGCTTCCCCCGACGGCAAATGGATTGCATTTACACGCGATAATAATTTATTCATCCGACAAACCGAAACAGGAAAAGAAATCGAACTAACGAAAGATGGTTCTGAAAGTGTATATAACGGTTATGCGGCATGGTTATATTATGAAGAAATATTAAACAGGTCTTCCCATTATAAAGCTTTCTGGTGGAGCCCCGATAGCAAGCACATCGCCTACATGCATTTTGATGAATCACTGGTCCCTGTTTTCCCCATTTTTAATTCAGAAGGGCAACATGGTTCACTCGAAAATCAACACTATCCAAAAGCTGGCGATAAAAATCCGGCAGTGAAGATTGGAATCATAAATATTGATGACCTCAATAATATATGGGCTGATTTTGATGAAAAGGATGACCAATATTTTGGAATGCCTTCATGGACCCCTGATGGGGCTTCATTATGGGTACAGTGGATGCCCCGGAGCCAGGATAATCTAAAGATATATGCGGTAGATCCCGCAAACGGAACTAAGAAAGAAATATATGATGAAAAACAAAAAACATGGATTGATTTGGATCTTGACAAAAGGATCATATTTACACCCAGTGGCAAAAAATTTATTTTGAGAAGTGATAAGTCCGGGTGGATGAATTTGTATCTGTATAATATGGATGGATCTCTGATAAATCCAATAACTCAGGGAGACTTTAGCGTTACTGATTTGGTCAGGATCGACGAAAAAGAAAAACTGATTTATTTCAAAGCAAGGAAGGAAAATTCTGCAAGAATTGATTTTTATAAAATAAATATGAATGGAAAGGAATTAATGAGACTGAGTTTCGGAAATTATTCTCACGATTCCATCAATTTGTCACCAAATGGAAAATATTTCATTACCACTTTTTCAAACTTGTCTACTCCGCCTAAAATGGCCCTCGTCGACAATAACGGAAAAATAATTCGGGAATTGAGTGACAGTAAAGATTCTTTATTCAATGAGTATAATCTTAGCAAAACAGAGTTGGTACATGTTAAATCTTCAGATGGTCTTTTTGATTTACCAATGACCATCACTTATCCCATTCATTTTGATTCTTCCAAAAAATATCCTGTGTTAATCAGTATTTATGGAGGTCCTAATGCAGGTACCGTATACGACAGGTGGGGTCGGAATTTTCTTACTTCACAATGGTTTGCAAAAGAAGGGTTGATTCAGGTTGCCATGGACAATCGCAGCAGTGGTCATTTTGGAAAAAAGGGTATGAATTATATTTACCGTCAGCTGGGAAAATATGAAATTGAAGATTATATGGATTGCGGCCGTTGGTTAAGAACACAATCTTATGTTGACACATCTAAAATATGTATAACAGGCGGAAGTTTTGGAGGGTATATTACATGTATGGCTCTTACTTATGGTGCGGATATCTTTACTCACGGGCTGGCAAATTATTCGGTTACTGATTGGCGTTTGTATGACACGCATTATACGGAAAGATATATGGACATGCCGGAGGAAAATCCAGAAGGGTATAAAATAACTTCCCCGCAAACATATGTCACCAAATACAAAGGATTAATCCGCATTACTCATGGCAATATGGATGATAATGTTCATATGCAAAACAGTATCCAGCTCATTAATAAACTGGAAGACCTTGATAAACATTTTGAATTTATGATTTATCCGGGAGGCAGGCATGGATGGGGAGGCCCAAAGGCAATACAATTACGCAATGAAAGCTATCAATTTATTTATGATCATTTGCTAAATAAACCAATGCCGGATTTGTTCTGTAAGTAAAAGCTGATATACGAATATGCAAATTTGCAGATGTGCAAATAATTATCAATTCCTGAAAAAATTTAGTGATTGCATGTTTACAGGTTGCTAAAACTTTCTGATCAAAAAAACGCCGACAATTAACAGGATTGCACCTGCAATTTTCCCAACAGAAATTTCACGTATACTTATTCCTAACCAACCGAAATGATCGAAAAGCATGGCGATCATCATCTGCCCTGCTATAACCAGACTAAAAGACAAAGCAACACCCAGCCGTGGTACCAATACAACAATACCTGCCACATAAAAAGTGCCCAGCAATCCGCCAATCCATATCCACCAGGGAGATTGACGGAATGGAATATCCTGGAAATGAATTTGTCGGGAGATGAGTAAATAAAAAAATAATGCAATAGTTCCCACTCCGAAAGAAATAAATGCCGTAACAATTGAACTACTAACGACCCTGGATAAACGGGCATTGATGATCGCTTGTATGGGAAGCAATGCACCCAATACGAGGGCCATGATGATAAAAAGAAAACGGGGCTGCATAATCAGAATTTAGTTTGGTACATAATAAAAGCCTGAATTCAATCGGAAATTTCATCCGCTATGGAAATAAATAAAGGGACTGTTTATGACAATCCCTTTCTCAATATTATAACCTTGCAATGATTCTTATCGATTCATAGTCTGTTTTGCCTCAATACTCAATGTAGCATGGGGCACAGCTTTTAACCTTGCTTTGTCTATCAGTTTACCAGTTACCCTGCATATCCCGTAAGTTTTATTTTCAATTCTCATCAGGGCTTTTTCCAGGTGATCGATGAAAGTAATTTGCCGACTTGCCATCTGACTCAGCTGCTCACGCTCCATGCTCATGCTTCCATCTTCCATGGTCATGTAGCGATTATCTGTATCATCACCTCCCATTTCATCTTTGCGCGTGATCAGCCCCTGCAAATAGGCCAATTCCTTTTTTGCTGCATCTAATTTTTTCATAATCAAATCCTTGAACTCAGCGAGTTCTGCATCACTATATCTCATTGTTGGCCCGGTTTGTTCTTGTTGATATGTATCTAAAACTGATTTCGTAAATTCTGGTTCATACTTGCGCACAGTCTTTGTTCTGATTTCAGGCATAACTACCTTCACCGGCTTTACAGCCTGTACTGGTTTCTTAGCCTCCGACTTTACAGTTGCGCCTGTATGTACGGCCTTAACTTCAGGTTTGGAATGATCGTGTTTTTTTATGTCCACTTTGGTCGGTATTTGTTTGTTAGAGCCCTTGATATTAGAAACCGGCGCTGTTTTTTTAGCAATTGCTTTGACAGAATCTGTTTTCTTGACAACATGTTGCTTCTTGGATGCTGGTTTTGCCCCTTTCTTTAGCGTAACTTTTTTAATAGGCTTTTTGGCAGGCGCAGCTTTTTTAGCCGCAGGTTTTACAGCTTTTTTAGATGTAACTTTTTTAGCGGGTTTTGCCGCTTTCTTCTTGGTTGCCATACTGTTAGGCTTTTTTTGTGACAAAGACTTTTAAGGGAACATCATTCACTTCAATTTCAGTGCCATTAGCTATTTCGGGTACTAACTCCAGCTTATCTGCCAAAATTTCGGCGCAAATATAGTGATTATATTGTGTTATTGATTCTTTAAGTTCAGCAGCTTCTGCAATTTTTACCAGGATTCTGTCTGTCAGCTCATATCCGTTATCTTTCCTAATTTTTTGTATCCTATTCACCAGTTCTCTCGCGTTCCCTTCGTTTTCAAGTTCCGGTGTCACTTTTATATCCAATGCCACGGTAAGATTACCTTTAGTAGCTACCATCCAGCCAGGGATATCCTCACTGGTAATTTCCACTTCCTGTATTTGTAATATTAACGGGTCATCATCAATCAGCAAACTGAACTGACCTTCTTTTTCAAATTTTATTATATCAGATTGAGTAAAATCATTCAGAGCTGAGGAAACCAATTTCATTTTTGGACCAAGTTTCTTTCCAAGCACAACGAAATTGGGTTTTATTTTTTTCTTGATAAAGCCATCCGTTTCTGTCAGATATTCCAATTCCTTTACATTCACTTCCGTCTTGATAAGATCCTCCACATTTTTTAATTGTTCTTTCATCGAAGGATTCAGCACAGGAATCAAAACTTTTTGCAGAGGCTGACGGACTTTAATATTTACTTTTTTTCTCAGTGATAAGATCAGGGATGCAGCATCCTGAGCCAATTGCATTCTTTCTTCCAGTGCCTTATCAATTGCTTTATCTTTCTCAACCGGAAAATCAGTATGATGAATTGATTCAGCAGAAATTCTGTTAGTTACCTGGTTTAGATTTCCGAATAACCAGTCGGCGAAAAATGGAGAGACCGGCGCAATCAAACCCGCAATTGTTTCAAGGCATTCATACAAAGTTTGATATGCACATAATTTGTCATGACCATAGTCTCCTTTCCAAAAACGACGCCGGCAAAGACGGACATACCAGTTGCTCAAATGCTCATCTACAAAATCTTCAATGAGTCTTCCTCCGATAGTCGGTTCATAATCATCAAAACTATCTCTTACCTTTTTCACCAGACTATTCAGTGAGGAAAGTATCCAGCGATCAATTTCAGGCCTTTCATTCAAAGGAATAAATGTTTCTCTGAAAGAAAATCCGTCGACATTGGCATATAGAGCAAAGAATTGATACGTATTGTAAAGGGTCCCAAAAAATTTTCTTTGTACTTCTTTAATTCCATCCAGGTCAAATTTCATGCTTTCCCATGGAGAAGCATTCGTAATCAGATACCATCTTGTAGCATCAGCTCCAAATTTTTCAATTGTCTGAAATGGATCCACAACATTTCCAACACGCTTGCTCATCTTGTTTCCATTCTTATCCAATACCAACCCGTTCGACACACAGGTTTTATACGCAACACTATCAAATAACATTACTGCAATCGCATGTAAAGTATAAAACCATCCTCTCGTCTGATCCACTCCTTCTGCTATGAAATCAGCGGGAAAATTTTTTTCAAATGTTTCCTTGTTCTCAAATGGAAAATGCCATTGCGCATAGGGCATTGCGCCTGAATCAAACCACACATCAATGAGATCAGGAACTCTTGTCATTTTTTTTCCGTTCTCACTTACCAAAATAATTTCATCCACATATGGCTTATGAAGATCCAGTTCAAAGCCTGAATCAGCTTCAACCATTTTCTGATTGATATCGGTCCCTAATATCTGATTCGCTTTTTTTGCTTCCATTATTAACTCATTGATTGAGCCAATACATTTTTCTTCACTACCATCTTCCGTTCTCCATACCGGTAAGGGAGTTCCCCAAAAACGGCTTCGACTCAGATTCCAATCAACCATATTTTCAAGCCAGTTTCCAAATCGGCCTTCGCCCGTGGAAGCAGGTTTCCAATTAATCGTTTTGTTTAACTCGACCATTCTGTCTTTTAATGCTGTGGTCTTAATGAACCATGCATCGAGTGGGTAATATAGAATCGGCTTATCAGTACGCCAGCAGTGGGGATAGTTATGTTCGTATTTTTCAATTTTGAAAGCACGATTTTCTTTTTTCAGCTTTACGCATATGTCGACATTCACGTCTACATAAGCAGGATCATCTTTATAATTCTTCACATAACGATTGCTGAATTCACCTAACCCATTTATAAATTTTCCCTGCTTATCAACCATGATCAGGATACCTAAATTATATTTCTTTCCGACTTTAAAGTCATCCGCACCAAATGCAGGAGCTGTATGCACAATACCGGTACCATCTTCTGTGGTCACAAAATCACCGACAATTACACGGAATGGATCTGCATCTGGAGTCTGTGATTGTATCTTTTCAAGAGAATTTGATTCAAAAGATAGTAATTGTTCGTAGCGGCAATCTTCTATTTCCTTTCCTTTAAACTCAATCTCTAATTTCCAGGGAAGTATTTTTGATTCAGGGAAATAAGCATTGAAATCTCCATTCTCTCCTTCCTTTCTGAAATATCTCTCAACTAAAGATTTTGCAAGAACAACATGAATAGGAAGATGGGTATATGGATTGAATGTTTTTATCAATACATAATCAATATTGGCACCAACCGTCAACCCTAAATTAGAAGGGAGGGTCCAGGGAGTAGTAGTCCATGCAAGGAAGAAAACCTCATCTGATTTCGCTGCATTAAAGAGAAATTTACTTTTTTCATTCTTTATTGCTTTAAACATAGCGATGCAGCTGGTATCCTTTACATCTTTATACGTTCCAGGCTGGTTAAGTTCATGAGAACTAAGTCCGGTTCCTGCAGCCGGCGAATAGGGCTGGATGCTTACACTTTCATATAATAAACCTCTTGAATAGAGCTCCTTCAATAACCACCAAAGTGTTTCAATGTATTTATTATTAAAAGTTATATAAGGATCCTTCAAATCGACCCAGTAACCCATTTTATTTGTAAGATCATCCCATTTGTCTTTATACCTGAGTACTGCCTCACGACATTTTCGATTATATTCCTCAACCGAAATCTTTTTACCAATATCTTCTTTAGTAATGCCCAATTCCTTTTCAACACCTAATTCTATTGGTAAACCGTGTGTATCCCAGCCACCCTTCCGCTTTACCTGAAAACCGCGCATAGTTTTATAGCGGCAAACCAGATCTTTCAGTGCACGACTGATAACATGATGAATACCAGGCATTCCATTGGCACTCGGGGGTCCTTCATAAAAAACAAAAGAAGGAGCGCCTTCTCTTATCGAAATGCTTTTTTCAAATGCTTTTTTGCCTTCCCATCGATTAAGCAAATCCCTGCCTATTCCAGGCAAATCCAATTGTTGATATTCCTTATATTTTCCAGGCATGAATCAAATCAATTATATAGACGCATTAATTATATCCTAGCTTAAAATAGTTTGTAAAAATTGAAGAAACCGTCTTAAAAATGGGTGCAAATTTACGGGAAAATGAGAGCTTATCAGAATATAAAAATCTCGGCTTTATGATTTAGCAACCTCCTTGATAATGTAATTTTTGAAAAGATTCGTCATTAAACATCAAATTTTTATGAATTAAAAAAATCAGGTAAATGGTTCCACTTATATGAAAAGTTTTAATCCTTTCAGCGCTCTGTTAAAGTTTGGTCAAAAATTAAATATTTTACCGTGATGGCGCTGCTTTTTTCCACAATTTCCCGCTTTGGCATAGTTTGTGTCTTTTATTTGACTACAAGCTGTTTGTATATTTTTAGAATAAGATATTGATTTTTAATCCTTTGCAAAACAGACGGTCATAACAGCATTTATTTTTAAGAATTGTTGCGTTTGAGGACGCTAAATATATTTCACTGGTTTACATGAAAAAGTCTTTTCTACGGTTTAGGGTTTAGGGGTTAAAAAGGGGGGTATTCCTACTCCCCTTCCTTTTATTCTTAGGCCATTCTTACCTTATCTTATTCAAAAGTCCGGACCATCCCGTTTTTAATCTCTTTATTGCCTTAGAAAAACCTATAAGATACATCGGTAAAATTTACCAATGTCCGGAATTACCTGTAAAAACCAGTTTCCGAAAGACCACCTTTTTGCCCCTTATTGATAAAAAGCCTCCTTGGTTAGGAGGTTTTTTATTTTATAAGACAAATTTTTGCTATAGAATTTGAGAGAATAATAATTATTTATCGGACCTTATCCGCTTGTATATCCTGATAGCAGTCATCAAAACGATCATAAGCGCAAGTAATCCTACAATTCCCCATAGCCAACCCAGGGCTTGTTTGACAGAAACGATAAATACAATTGCAAAAAGGAAAATAGTAGCTATTTCATTCCATATCCGAAGCTGCTGAGAGGTAAATCTGAAAATACCTATCATCTGTTGTCTGTAAATGCTATGCAATGACAAATGATAAAGATAAAGACCAGCTACAAAAATCAATTTAACAATCAGCCACTGCGGCAAAACTCCTAAAAGATACCACATCCAGGATCCAAAAACGAGGGTCAGAATTGCTGAAGGCCAGGTAATCCCCAGCCATAATCTCCTGATCATGATCTGAAACTGGGAATGAAGTACTATCCTTTGTGACTCCTCTTTTTCTTCTGCTTCTGTATTATAAATAAACAAGCGGACTATATAAAATAAACCGCTAAACCAGGTCACAATGAAAATGATATGAAGTGCTTTAATGTAATTATACATCTTCTTATAATTTACCCCCGGGATGCTTTAGAATTTTTCAATCGAAAATTGTTTTCATTTATTTACCAGTTCCATCGATCTTTCGCCCATGTCATATTCGTTAATCCAATTTCCAATAACGCTCACCCATAGCGGATTTAAATTCAGGCAAGGTATCATTGTAAATTTTTCACCTCCGGCTGTAAGAAAACTTTCTTTACCGCGAATTGCTATTTCTTCCAGAGTTTCCAGGCAATCGCTGACAAAAGCAGGACAGATAATCAGCAGTTTTTTAATTCCTTCTTTCGGCATTTCCACAAGACGAAAATCTGTATATGGTTTTAGCCATTCTTCTCTTCCCAGTCTTGACTGAAAAGAATAGCTGAATTTTTGATCGGGGATATTCAATCTTTTTGTAACTAAATATGTTGTTTGCAGACACTGATGCCTGTAGCAACGGTCATGTGCATACGAATTTACAGAACAACAATCATTTATTTGAAGGCAATGTGCACCGGTAATATCAGTTTTTCTCAAATGCCTTTCCGGAATTCCATGATAGCTGAATAGAATATGATCATACTCCTCCTTGAGATAGGGCCTGATATGTTCGCTCAATGCTTCTATATACTCTCCATTATTATAATAAGGTTTTATAAATGTGAGCTTAAATTGATATTTATTTTTTCTGTGAATTTCTCTGGCATGTTCAACAACTGTTTCGAAGGATGACATTGCATACTGAGGGTACAAAGGCACGGCAATCACTTCTTCCAGTTCAGGCAATTTCTCCAATAATTTTTCATAAGCTGCTTCCATGGAAGGGTTTCCATACCGCATTGCAATTTCTACCGGCTCAACAAGAATTTTCTGCAAAGAATCCTTTAATCCCCTGCTAAACACAATCAGCGGAGACCCTTCATTTGTCCAAATAGTTTTATATGCTTCTGCTGATTTTGCAGCTCTGAAAGGAACGATTATTCCGCCTACCAATATCTTTCTGAACAGATAGGGATAATCAATTACCCTTTTATCCATCAGGAACTGTATCAAATACCGGTGAACATCGCTCACTTTAGTTGAATCCGGAGAACCTAAATTCATCAAAATAATTCCACGCTTTGAAATAGTCATAATCTTGCAAAAGTAATGACTACAATCACCCAAAGATCATATTGTTGTTCCGCACTGATTGTAATCAATATCAGGCCTGATGAGTATCATGCCTTAATGACACTACAAATGACATTCCAATGACATTAAAATTCGGTTTTAGAAAACCCTGCGGTTATTTTTGCGTATCGTTTTCAGATGCCATCAATGAATAGAAATAAAAATATAGATTTGTCAAAGTTTTTTGTAGCCGGAATTAATTATAAAAAAACAGATACTCTTGTCAGAGGATCTTTTGCTATTGGCC
>Ga0335083_10003928_pt1 | contig 19106 bp, 14 predicted proteins | sample Lox_Sample_42_FD_206716 | JGI IMG/M metagenome (GOLD analysis project Ga0335083, IMG submission 206716) | Soil microbial communities from Loxahatchee National Wildlife Refuge, Florida, United States - Lox_Sample_4.2 | ecosystem: Environmental > Terrestrial > Soil > Wetlands | place: USA...
CCCGCGGGGGGCGCCCCCCCCCCCCCCGCCCCCGCCACGCGGCGGCCCCCGACGATCCCGCGCTCACGCGCATGCTGTTCGCTGCGCTCGCGCTGCTGTTCGCGCTGCGCGTCGCGGGCGCGCTCTCGCCGTCCAACTGGCTCTGGGGCGTGAACACGCTGCGCTACTGGCCGCGGCCGCTCGGCGTCGCGATCGCGCTGCTCGCAGCCGCCGGCTTCGTGCCGGCGGTGGCGCGGCGCATCGCCGGCACGCTCGATGCGCTGGGCGCGGCATGGGAGCGCGCGCCCGGCCGCGGCGACGCGCTCGCCGCCCTCGCCGTCGCCGCGCTCGTGTTCGCGTTGCGCGATCCGGTCGAGTTCGCGGGCGACTTCGGCCTGCGCGTCGGCGCGCTCGCGACGACGCTGGATCCGCACGTGCTCTTTCCGCAGGCCTATCCGCTCGATGCGCTGCTCCACTTCCAGCTGGCGCACGCGCTGGTCGCGGCCGGCTGGAGCCCGGAGACCGCGCTCCAGGCCATCGGCGCGGCCATGGCGGCGCTCTTCACGCTCGGCTGCTTGCGGTTCGTGCGGGCCTGCGGCGCGCGCGGCGCCGCGTTCGTCGCGGGCGCGCTCGTGCTGATCGCGGGCGGCTACCTCACGCACTTCGCGGGCTATGAAAAATACGGCCCGGTGCTGGCCGGGCTCGCCTTCGCCGCCGCGGGCGCGGTGCGGCTCGCGCGCGAGGGGGCGCACGGCGAGTGGGAGCTCGCCGCAGGGGCGAACGCGGCCGTGCTCACGCACCGCGTGGGCTTCGCGGTCGTGCCCGCGGTGCTGGTCGCGTTCGTGCTGGCGGCGCTGCGCGCGAAGGAAGCGCCGCGCCGCGCCAGCGTGCTGTTCGCCGGGCTCACGTGCGTGCTCGCGCTAATCGCGCTCGCGCCGTTCGCGTGGCACGTCTTCACGACCATCGACCGTTCCGTCCACCTGCCGGGCGGCGAGGTCGCGAAGACGCTCGGCTCGGCGGGGACGTCCGATGAGCTGCTGCGCGCCAGCGACACGCTCAACGCGCTCTTCTTCCTCGCCCCGCTCGCGCTCGCGGGCGCCATCGCCGCGGCGCTGCTGCAGCGCTCCGCGCCGGCGCGTCGCGGCCGGGCCATGCTGCCCGCGCTCGCCGGGACGGCGGTCGTGGGTGCGCTCGGGCTCATGCTGTTCGTCCGGGCGAGCCGCGGCAGCGGACGCGACTGGGACGCTTCGACGGCCCCCGCGCTCGTCGTGGCGCTCGCCACCACCGGCGCGCTCGTCGCGGCGTGGCGGCGCGGCGCGGCGCGCACGCTCGCGCCCGCCGTAACGCTGGCGCTCGCCGCCGCGGCGACGTCGTGGGCGCTCCACGCCGATACGAGCATGAACCTCGCGCGCATCGACACGCTGCTCGCCGCCACGCCCGCGTGGAGTCCGACCGCGCGCTCGTTCGCCCACGACCACGTCGGGCTCTTCGCGCTCAACCACGCGCGCTGGGACGAGGCCGCGAGGCAGTTCGATGCGGCCTACGCGCTCGAACCCAACCCGCGTTACGTCTACCAGGAGGGCCTCGCGGACCTGAAGGCCGGGCGCCTCGCCCGCGCGGAGGCGGAATACCGCGAGGCGATCCGCCGCGGCACGCGGGCGTCGGATCCCTGGACCGGGCTCGCGAACCTCGCGCTCGCGCGGCGCGACAGCGCGGCGGCCTTCGCGCTCGCCGACTCGGCGCTCGCACGCAATCCGCGCGATGTGCAGGCGGGAGCGCTGGCGCGGCTCGCGCACGCGGCAACGCCATGACGCCCGGGGCCGGGCGGCGGGCTCGCGGCGCAGAGGTCCGGCGCGCCGCGACGCTGGCCGGTGCGCTGGCGTTCGTGATCGCAGCGATTTCCGGCTGCGGCCCGCGGGACGTGCAGACGCCCGCGGCGCTCGTCGGCGACTGGCCGGGTGCGCTGTCGTGGCGCGGCGAGAGCACGCCGGCCGAGCTCGAGATCTCGGGCGAAGGCGACTCGCTGCACGTGCTCGTCAGCTTCGCGGCGCTGGGCGTCCGAGCGTACGGTTCACGATTCCCGACTCGGGAGGGACGATCGCGTTCGGCGGCTGGCTGCGTCGCGGCGTCCTGGCCGGCGCGCTCACCGCGCCCGCCACCGGGAGCGAGCGCAACCGCGCGCGCCTGCCGCTGCTCGTGGTCGCGCGCCGCGCGCCCACGCATGCGCTCCCCTGGCCGGCGGCCGCGGGCGTGGGCGCGGCGCCCGCAACGGCACCCGCACCCGAGCGCTCGCTCGGCGCGTGGATGCGCGCCCGGGCGGCGCGCTGAGCGTTCGCGCCTGCTCGTGCGGCGGGCGCGGCGTCGAGCCGCACGGCGCCCCGACGTCGGGCCGCCCAGCATCGGGAGCGCCGGGCCGCGCAGCGTCGCGAGCGCCTGCGCCGGCTCGAACCGCGCGAAGCGCGTTTGTGTCCCGGCGCGCGTGCGCCGTACCTTCGCGGGATGCTCGCCCGTGAATCCTTTGGCCGGCTCTTCGGCGCGCCCCGCGCGCTCATCGGCATGATCCACGTCGGCGCGCTGCCGGGCACGCCGGGCGCGCACCACGCGATCGACAAGCTGATCCACGACGCGGTCGCCGAAGCGCGCATTTATCGCGAGGCCGGTTTCACCGCGCTCATGATCGAGAACATGCACGACCGGCCCTACGTCACGGCGCCCGCGGGACCCGAGATCGTCGCGGCGATGACCGCGATCGGCCGCGAGGTGAAGCGCGAGACGGCCCTGCCGCTCGGCGTGCAGGTGCTCGCCGGCGCGAATCGCGACGCCATCGCGGTCGCGCATGCCTGCGGCGCGGAGTTCGTCCGCGTGGAAGGCTTCGTCTTCGCGCACGTCGCGGACGAGGGGCTGATCGCGGCGAGCGCGGGCGAGCTGCTGCGCTATCGCCGCGCGATCGGCGCCGAGCGCGTGCGGGCCTTCGCCGACGTCAAGAAGAAGCATGCCGCGCACGCGATCACCGCCGACGTCCCGCTCGTCGAGACCGCGAAGGCCGCCGAGTTCTTCCTTGCCGACGGCGTGATCGTGACCGGGGCCGCGACCGGGCAGGAGGCTTCGCCCTCCGAGGTCCGTGACGTCGCCGATGCGGTCGCGACGCCCGTGCTCGTCGGCTCCGGCCTGACGCCCGGGAACCTCGCGCGCTACGCGTGCGCCGACGGCTTCATCGTCGGCTCGTCGATCAAGCACGACGGGCTGTGGTCGAACGCGCTCGATCCCGCCGCGGCGCGCGCGATGGCCGCGGCGTTCGCCGCGCTGGAGCCCGCATGAGCGCGACGATCGCGCCCGAGCTCGTGCTGCTCGGCAACCTGCTCGTGGACGATCTGGTGTTCCCGGATGGCCACACGCGCATGGGCCAGGCGGGCGGCGCGATCCTCTACGCCTCGCTCGCCGCCGCGCTCTGGGGCGTGCGCGTCGGCTGCGTGAGCCTGCAGGGCACCGACTACCCGGTCGCGATGCTCGATGCGCTTGCCAGGCGCGGCATCGCGCTCGACGGCGTGACGCCGCTCGGCCGCCCCGGCGTGCGCACGTGGCTCCTCTACGAGGGGCGCGTGCGCCGCGTCGTCCACCGGCTGGGCGGGCCCACGCACGCGGACGTCTCGCCCGAGCCCGCCCAGGTGCCGGCCGCATGGCGCAGCGCGCGCGCGTTCCACCTCGCGCCGATGCCGCTCGCGGTGCAGCGCCGGCAGGTGGAAGCGCTCGGCGCGCACGGCGCGTTCGTCTCCGTGGATCCGCACGAGCTCGTGACCGAAGCGACGCTGCCCGCGTGGCACGACGTGCTCGCGGGCGTCGACGCGTTCTTCCCGAGCGAGGACGAGCTGCGCCTGGACGGCGTCTCGACCGATCCGCACGCTGCGCTGCGCCGGCTCGCGGGCGGGCGGCTGCGCTACGTCGCGTTCAAGCGCGGCCTGCGCGGCGGACTGCTCTACGACGCGCGCGCCGATCGGGTGAGCGAGTGGGCCGCTCGCACCGACGGCATCGTCGATCCGACCGGAGCCGGCGATGCGTTCGCCGCCGGGTTCCTCGCCGCGATCCTCGCGGGCCGGGACGCCGAAGAAGCCGTGCACCGCGGCGTCGTGGGCGCGAGCTTCGCGCTCGCCGCGTGGGGCCCGGCCGCGCTGCTCGAAGCGACGCGCGCGGACGCCGAGGCGCGCCTGCGCGCGTGGTTCGGCGCGGGAGCGCCGGCGTGAGCCCGCGCCTGACCTGCTCCGAAGAGGTCGCGCGCGCGCTCGCCGCGAGGCGGCCCGTCGTCGCGCTCGAGACGACCGTGGTGACGCACGGGCTGCCGCACCCCGACGGCGTGCACGTCGCGCTCGAGCTCGAAGCCGAAGTGCGCGCGCACGGCGCCGTGCCCGCGACGATCGGCGTGATCGCGGGCGAGCTGCGCGTCGGGCTCGGGTCCGGCGAGCTCGAGCGGCTCGCGACGACGCCAGGCGTGGCGAAGCTCAACCTGAGCAACTTCGCCGCCGTGCTCGCGGCGGGCGAGTCGGGCTCGACCACGGTGGCGGCGACGATGCTCGCGGCGAACCGCGCCGGCATCGCCGTGTTCGCGACCGGCGGAATCGGCGGCGTCCATCGCGGCGCCGCGCAGTCCGGCGACGTGAGCGCCGACCTGACCGCGCTCGCGCGCCTTCCAGTCGCGGTCGTGTGTGCCGGGGCCAAGGCGATCCTCGACCTGCCGCGCACGGTCGAGATGCTCGAGACGCTCGGCGTTCCGGTCTATGGCTGGCAGACCGACGAGTTCCCCGCCTTCTACGCGCGCTCGAGCGGGCTGCCGGTCGACCGCGGTTTCGGCGACGTGGCGGCGCTCGCGACCGCGGTGCGCGAGCACTTCGCTCTGGGCGGCGGCACCGGCGTACTGGTCGCGAATCCCATTCCCGCCGCGGACGAGCTGCCGGCCGGGCACTCCGAGCGCGCGCTCGAGCAGGCGCTGGCCGCCGCGGCCGCGGCCGGCGTGCGCGGCCGCGCGGTGACGCCGTTCCTGCTCGAGCGCATGCGCGCGGGAACCGACGGTGCGAGCGTGCGCGCCAATCGCGCGCTGCTGCTCCACAACGCGCGCGTCGCCGCGGCGCTGGCCGCTGCGCTCGCGCGGCCCGACGGGCCCCGCGAGTAAGAGCGGCGCCGTTGCGGCCCGCCGCCGCCCACTCTCGTCCGCAACCGGCCCGCGTTCGTCCGCCCGCGCTTTCGCGCGGGGCGTCCGCCGCGGCAACGTGCGGCCCGGCGCAACCCGGGCGAGCGTGAGGCCGTAGGCAGAGTTCGACGCGCCGGTGGCAGGAGTCTGCCAACCGCGGCGCTGCCCCGGGCGTCAAACCTCCAGAACCCGACCGGTCCGTCCCGGAGCTTCGAGCATGCGTCCGATCCCCGCCGCGCTCACGCTGCTCATTGTCTGCGCGAGCGCCTGCCCGATCGCCCGCGCCGACGCGCCGCCCGGGCCGGGCGCGAGCACGGCCGGCCCGCCTCGGCCCAGGCGTCCGCAGTTTGCCGACGCGGTGCACGCCGTGCGGGCGAGTGAGCCGATCGTGATCGATGGCATCCTCGATGAGCCGGTCTGGCAGAGCGACAACGCGGTCGTCCAGCTCCAGCAGGCCGATCCCGACCAGGGCGAGGAGCCGTCGCAGCGCACCGAAGTGCGCGTCGCGTACGACGACGAGGCGATCTATGTCGGCGCGCGCATGTACGATCGCCGGCCGGATTCGATCGTCGCGCGGCTCTCGCGGCGCGACAACGACAGCGGCTCGGACGAGTTCGGCGTCGCCTTCGACACGTTCCACGACCGGCGCACGGGCTACTACTTCCTGGTGAGCGCGGCCGGCACGGAGCTCGACGGCACGCTCATGAACGACGACTGGAGCGACGACTCGTGGGACGGCGTGTGGAGCGCGCGCACGCACCGCGATTCGCTCGGCTGGACCGCCGAGATGCGCATTCCGTTCTCGCAGATGCGCTCGCGCGGCGGCGATCACATGGTGTGGGGCATCGACTTCGAGCGCGTCATCTCGCGCTGCCACGAGGACGACAAGCTGGTCTACGCGCCGATCGGCGAGAGCGGGTTCGTCTCGCGTTTCGTCGAGCTCGACGGCCTGGACGGCGTGCGCACCACGCACACGGTCGAGGTGACGCCGTACTCGACCGGCAAGGCGGAATACCTCGCGCACGATCTCGGCGATCCTTACAACAGCGATCCGCGCTACACGCCCGCGCTCGGCGCCGACGTCCGCACCGGCGTGGGCTCCAAGTTCACGCTCAACGCCACGATCAATCCCGACTTCGGGCAGGTCGAGATCGATCCCGCGGTCGTGAACCTCTCCGACGCCGAGACCTACTTCAACGAGAAGCGCCCGTTCTTCACCGAGGGGCTCTCGGTGTTCCGCTGCGGCAACAACGGCGCGAGCGACTATTGGAACTTCAACTGGCCCGAGCCGACGTTCTTCTACACGCGTCGCATCGGCCGAACGCCCGAGGGCGCGCTGCCCGACACGACCACCTACTCGCACCTGCCGGGCGCGACGCACATCCTGGGCGCGCTCAAGCTCACGGGCCAGCCCTCGCCCGGCTTCAACGTCGGCGCGGTGCAGGCCGTGACGCGTGAGGAGTTCGGCGATTTCGAGCTGCCCGACGGCAGCCGGCACACGCTCGCGGTCGAGCCGCTCACTTACTACGGCGTGATGCGCGGGATCCATTCGTACAACAACGAGCACCAGGGCCTCGGGCTCATGGCGCTCGAGACGGCGCGCGAACTCGACGGGACCGGGCTCGCGGACCAGCTCAACCGCAACGCGCTCGTCACCGCGATGGACGGCTGGACCGCGCTCGATGCGAAGCGGACCTGGGTCCTCTCGGGCTACGTGGCGGGCTCACGGGTCGATGGAACGCCCGCGCGCATCGCCGCACTCGAAGAGGACCCGCAGCACTACTACCAGCGGCCGGACCGGCCCGATCTCGGCGTCGACGCCAACGCGACGTCGCTGTCGGGCTACGTCGGACGGCTGTGGCTCAACCGCCAGACCGGGCCGTGGATGAGCAACTCCGCGATCGGCGTCATGTCGCCGGGCTTCGAGGTCAACGACCTCGGCTACGGCTCGCGCTCGGACGTCATCAACGACCACGTCGGGCTCGGCTACATGTGGAAGCGGCCCTGGGCCGGGGCGAAGGACTTCTGGGTGATCGGCGCGCTCGCGGACGGCTGGAACTTCGCCGGGCAGCAGACCATGAACCAGTACTTCCTCAAGGCCAACCTCGACCAGATGAACGCGTGGACCTGGACGTTCTCGGGCGGTTACCTCTCGCACGACATCAACGATCGCCGCACGCGCGGCGGGCCGGCGATGCTCGATCCGCGCTCGTGGTGGACCGACGCGCTCTGGAGCGGCAACAGCCGCGCGAAGCTGTCGTGCTCGATCGAGGTGAGCCCGAACGGCGACGAGGCCGGCTCGTTCGATGTGCCGATCGCGCCGGCCGTGACGTGGAAGCCGTCGTCGCGGCTCTCGCTCTCCGCCGGCCCGACGTACGAGTACAACCGCCAGGACGCGCAGTACGTGACGCAGGAGGTCGATCCGCTCGCGCTCGCGACCGGCGGGCACTACGTGTTCGCGCACCTCGACCAGCAGACGGTGGGCGCCCAGCTCCGCATGGACTGCTCGCTCACGACCAACCTCAGCATCCAGGTGTTCGCGCAGCCACTCGTCTCATCGGGGCGTTACACGAACTACCGCGAGCTCGCGCAACCCGACACGTACGACTTCATCGTCTACGGGCGCGACGACGGCTCGACGCTGACCTACGACGGCACCAACTACTTCGCCGATCCGGACGGTGCGGGCCCGATGGCCGCGTTCGAGATCGGCCATCCCGACTTCACCTACCGCACCATTCGCGGCGACGCCGTGCTGCGCTGGGAGTACGTGCCCGGCTCGACGATCTACGTCGTGTGGACGCAGGACCGCACCGTGACGACGGGCGATGGGGACTTCGACTTCGCGCCGTCGTTCTCCACGCTCGCGGCGACCCAGCCCAACAACATCTTCCTGGTCAAGGTCTCGCACCACTTCGGGATGTAGTGCGGGGCGGGCGCTACCGCCCTCTTCCCTGCATCAGATCGAGCATGCCGGGCACGGCCGCGCCGCGCGCGGCGCGCCCCTCGGCGTCGGGCACGCTGTCGCCCTCGCCGGGCGCGAGGAAGAGGTTCTGCTCGAGTCCGTGCTGGCGGTCGTAGAGGTCGCGGTAGCGGCCGCCGAGCGCGTAGAGCTGCGCGTGGTTGCCGCGCTCGATGATGCGGCCCTCCTCCACGACGAGGATCTGGTCGGCGCGGCGGATCGTCGAGAGCCGGTGCGCGATCACGAACGTCGTGCGGTTGCGCATGAGCGCCGAGAGGCCCTCCTGGATCAGCGCCTCGCTCTCGGAGTCGAGGCTCGACGTCGCTTCGTCGAGGATCAGGAGCCGTGGATCGGCGAGGATCGCGCGGGAGATCGAGACGCGCTGGCGCTGGCCGCCCGAGAGCTTGATGCCCCGCTCTCCGACGATGGTGTCGAGTCCCTCGGGGAAGCGGTTCGCGAACTCGTCGACGCGCGCGATGCGGCACGCCTCGGCGATCTCGTCGTCGGTCGCATCGGGGCGCGAGAACGCGACGTTCTCGCGGATCGTGCCCGCGAACAGGAACGTATCCTGGAGCACGACGCCGAGCTGGGTGCGGAACGTCTCGAGTCGCACCGTCGAGAGATCGACGCCGTCGACGACGACGCGCCCGGCCTGCGGCACGTGGAACGCCGCGAGCAGGCCGATGATCGTGCTCTTGCCCGAGCCCGACGAGCCGACGAGCGCGACCACGGTGCCGGGCTCGGCGCTGAAGGAGACGTCCTGCAGCACCGGCTTGTCGGCTTCGTACGCGAAGTCGACGTGCTCGAACGCGACCGCGCCGCGCAGCCGCTCGAGTCGCGCCACGCGCCTGGGATCCGTGTCCTCGGGCAGCTCGGCGAGCACCTCGCGCGTGCGCTCGAGCCCCGCCATCGCCTCGGTCAGCTGCGTGCCGATCGCGACGACCTGGAAGACGGGCGCGATCAGGAAGCCGAGGAACATGGTGTACGAGAAGTAGCCGCCCAGCGTCAGCGTGCCGCCCAGGATGTGGCGCGTGCCGACGAACATGATGAGCGCGCCGACGAAGCCGAGCAGCAGCGACGAGGAGAGCTGCATGACCGACTGCGCGGTGAGCGTCGCGAGCACGTTGTCGAGCAGCTTCTGCACGCCGCCCGCGAACACGCCCTGCTCGCGCTGCTCGGCGTGGTAGCCCTTCACGGTGCGCACGGCGCCGAGCGACTCGGTGAGCCGGCCGGTCACCTCGGCGGTGATGCGGCCGCGCTCGCGGAAGATCGGGCGCATGACCGCGAAGGCGCGGTTCAGGACCAGCGTGAAGCTGACGAGCACGGCCGCGGTGAGCGCGGTCATGACGAAGTTGAGCTGGAGCAGCACGAACAACGAGAGCGCGGCGGTGAGGAGCCCGCCCACGAACTCGACGAGTCCGGTGCCGATCAGGTTCCTCACGCCCTCGACGTCGTTCATGATCCGCGACACGAGCGCGCCGGTCTTGTTCGCGTCGTAGTAGCCGACCGGGAGCTTCGAGACGTGCGTCTGCACGCGTCGGCGCATCTCGGCGATGAGGCGCTGCGCCTCCTTGGAGAGCAGCTGCGTGAGCGCGAACGACGTGCCGCCCTGGACGAGCGTCGCGAGCACGACCACGCCGACGAGCGGCACCAGCAGCTCGGGATGCGGCCCGGGCGCCGGGATGCCGGTGACGTGCGCGACGTGCCGCAGCGGCGCCCACGCGCGGTCGAGCAGGTCCTGCGGCGCCGCGACCGAGACGTGGCCCGGTGTGCTCGGGGTGCCGCGCATCCCGAGCACGTCGTCGATCAGGAACTTCGACGAGCCGGGCAGCACGAGCCCGCAGACGCGGTTGATCGCCATGAGCACCATGCCGAGCGCGAGCATCCAGCGCCGGGGCCGCAGCAGCGACCAGACGAGCGGCCACACCGAGCGCAGCGAAACCTTCGGCTTGGCGGGCGTCGCCGTCGGCGCGCCGGGCGCGGGGCGGACGCGCCGCGGGGTCTGCGTGCTCATGCGATCGAGCTTTCGGAAGGCCATGAAGCGATGAGCATAGAGAAACGGCCTGGATGCGGCCAGTGCGGGCGCGGTGCCGATCCGATGGCGGGCGCGGCGTTCACGACGCGCGCCCGGCGAGCCAGGCCTCGAGGACCGCGAGATCGGCCTGCCACACCGTGCGCGCCATGTACGGCGCGAAGCCGAGCGCGCGGTTGATGCGGAGCATGGCCGCGTTGACGTCGGCGTTGGTCGTGCGCACGCAACGCGCCTCGGGTCGCTCGCGCAGCACGCGATCGAGCAGTGCGGCCTTGAGCCACGCCCCGAGGCCCCGCCCGCGGAACTCCGGGAACACGCCCGTGCTGCCCTGGTTCAGCACGTGGGGAGCGCTCGGCCGCCACGTGAGCTCGGTGAATCCCGCGAACCGCCCGCTCGATCGCTCGCGCACCCATGCGGTCCAGCGCCGGGTGCCGCGCGGCACCATCGCGGCTTCGTCCTGACGGAGCTCGGCCGGCGTGGGGCGGGCGTGCGCGACCGCGAGCGCGCCCATCGGCTGCGTGCCCATCACCTCGTGGAGCGCGGCGATCGCGTCCAGGTCGGCCTCGGCGTATGGGCCGTCCCAGTAGCCGAGCTCGAACGCATCGCGATCGGCGCGTGCGATCCACGCCGCCAGGAGGTCGCGATCGAGCGCGTCCAGCCGCAACTGCGTCGCGGTGGTCTCGAGCCCGCGGGTCGCACCCATGCGTTCGAGCCACGCGCCGCCGCCGGGCGCGCTCCCGAGCGTGGTCGCGACGAACGACGTGCGTTCGGCCGCACGCATCGTGCGGGCGATCGGCGCGAGCAGCGCGGCCCCGAGGCCGCGCCGCCGCAGGGGCGCGTCCACGTCGAGCTGCACCGTCGCGATGTGCGGGTTCGGGCCCGAGCGCGCCCAGCCGACCTGGCCGCGCGCCACGATCGCGTCGCCGTCGCGAAGCAGCCAGGTCTCGACGTGTCCCAGCTCCCCGCTGGCGCGCCAGACCGCGATCGCCTCGGCGAGCGGCGTCGGCGGGTCGTCGGGCATGAACTCCGCGCGCAGGCGGGACGTGAAGGCATGCAGGGTCACGAACGTGGACTCGGACGCGGTCGCGGGATCGAACGGTTCGGGCGCGAGGTCGGCGGGTGCCACGGGGCGTCTCCTCTCGAAATGGGCATGGAGCGAAGCGACTCGGACCCATCGTGCACGCCGCGCCGCGCGCGGTCGCGGGGAGTTCGGCGAACGGCGGCGCACGAGCGGCGGACGCCGGTTCGCGAGCGGTCGACGACATGACGCCCGACCGGGCCGTTGCTATTCTCGCGCCGCCGCCGCGCGCATCCGCACGATTTCGAGGACTCCCATCGTGAGCCACGTTTCCGAACTCCGCTTGCGCGACCCGCTGGTCGAGGCCGCCCGCTCCCGCCTGCTCGCCGGCGAATCGCTCTCGCAGGAGGAAGGCGTGCGGCTGTTCGATGCGCCCGTCCTCGAGCTCGGCCGCCTCGCCGACGCGGTGGCGCGCGACCGCCACGGCGACCGCGTCTACTTCACGGTCAACCGCCAGCTCAATCCCACCAACGTCTGCGTGCTCGCGTGCAAGTTCTGCGACTACGCGAAGAAGCCGAACGATCCCGGCGCGTACACCATGACGCGCGAGGAGATCCTCGCGCACGTCGATCCCGAGATCACCGAGATCCACATCGTCGGAGGGCTGCACAACAAGTGGCGGTTCGACGACTACGTCCAGATCATCCGCTGGGTGAAGGAGAAGAAGCCCGATCTGAGCGTCAAGGCCTACACCGCGGTCGAGATCGACTTCTTCTGCCGGCTCACGAAGAAGCCCGCCGACTGGGTGCTGACCGAGCTCAAGGCCGCGGGCCTGGACGCGCTGCCCGGCGGCGGCGCCGAGGTGTTCAGCGAGCGCGTGCGGCGCGAGCTCTTCCACCAGAAGATCGGTGCGAAGCGCTGGCTCGAGATCCACGAGGTCGCGCACGGGCTCGGCATCCCGAGCAACGCGACGCTGCTCTACGGCCACATCGAGACGCCCGCCGAGCGCGTGCAGCACGTGATCGAGCTGCGCGAGCTGGAGCGCCGCGCGCCGGGCTTCTTCGCGTTCATCCCGCTCGCGTTCCAGCCCGGCGTGACCGGGCTCGTGCGCCGCCAGGCGTCCGCGATCACGGACCTGAAGACCGTGGCGATCTCGCGGCTGGTGTTCGACAACGTGCCGCACGTGAAGAGCTACTGGGTGATGCTCGGGCAGGACACCGCCGCGGCCGCGATCAACTTCGGCGCTTCCGACATGGACGGCACGATCGGTCACGAGAAGATCGCGCACGCCGCGCTCGCGCGCAGTCCCGTGGGGCTCGCCGAGGCCGGCATGGTCCACCTGATCCGCGAAGCGGGAAAGACGCCGGTACAGCGCGACGCGCTCTACCGCGTCGTGCGCACCTACGCGCGGCGCGACGAGCCCGCCGCGGCGAGCGTGGCCTAGGCCACGCCCCCCGCCGCGGCGCCCGGGCGCGAGCGGCGGGCGTTGCGGTGCCGGCGCGTCACCGCGGCCGCGCGCGTTGCGCGAGCTCGGCCCGGACGTCGTCGAGTCCCGCGCCCAGCGCGCGCAGCGCGACGAGCGCGTGGTAGACGAGGTCGGCGGCCTCCGAGACGGCGCGCGACCGCTCGCCATCGGCGCACGCCACCGCGAGCTCGCCTGCTTCCTCGCCCAGCTTCTTGAGCCGAAGATTGCGATCGCCGAGCAGCCGGCGCGTGTAGCTCGCATCCGGCGAATCCCCGCCCGCCGCCCGCGCCGCGATCACGCGATCGAGCGCCGCGAGCGCGTCCGCATCGAGCGCCTCGTCGCGGAAGCAGGACGTCGTGCCCTGGTGGCACGCGGGGCCCGCCGCGATGACGCGCGCGAGGATTGCGTCCGCGTCGCAATCCCAGCCGAGCGAGACGACGCGCTGCACGTGACCGCTCGTCGCCCCCTTGTGCCACAGCCCGCGCGTGCGCGAGCGATAGTGCATCTCGCCGGTCGCGAGCGTGCGCTCGATGGCCTCGCGGTCGGCCCACGCCAGCATGAGCACGACGCCGCTGCGCGCGTCCTGAGCGATCACGGGCACGCTCGTTCCCTCCGGCAACCGGGTCAGTTCGAACATGGCGCCTCCGCGTCGGGCGCGGGCGTGCCGGGAGCGCGGCGCACGGGGAGTCCCGCTTGCGCCATGGCCTGCTTGATCTCGCCGAGCCCGAGCGCGCCCGCGTGGAGCGTGCCGGCCAGCAGGGCCGCGTCCGCGCCGGCGCGGGCGAGCACCTCCACGACGTGCGCCGCCGATCCGGCGCCGCCCGAGGCCACGACCGGCACGCGTACGGCGTCCACCGCGGCGCGCGTCAGCTCGAGGTCGTAGCCCGAGCGTGTGCCGTCGCGGTCGATGCTGGTGAGCAGCACCTCGCCCGCGCCGTGCCACTCGCACACGCGAGCCCACTCGATCGCATCGAGCCCGCTCGGGCGGGAGCCGCCGTGCGTCCACACGCGCCAGGCGCCGTGCTCGAGCCGCGCGTCGATGCTCGCCACGACGCATTGCGAGCCGAAACGCCCGGCCAGCTCGTCGAGCGTCTCGGGACGCGCCACGGCCGCGGAGTTGAGGCTCACCTTGTCGGCCCCGGCGCGCAGCGCGCGCGCGCCATCCTCGGCCGAGCGGATGCCGCCGCCCACGGTGAGCGGGACGAACAGGCGCTCGGCGGTGCGCCGCACGACCTCGAGGAACGTCGCGCGGCCCTCGAGCGTCGCGGAGATGTCGAGGAACGCGATCTCGTCGGCGCCCTCGGCCTCGTGGCGGACCGCCAGCTCGACGGGATCGCCGACGTCGCGCAGGTCCCCGAAGCCCACGCCCTTCACGACGCGCTCGCCGCGCACGTCGAGGCAGGCGATCACGCGGCGCCTCAGCACGCGCCGTCCTCCCAGCGCACCGCGCCCTTGGTGCTCGCTCCGGCGCCGCTCGAAGCGAGCGCGTCGCGCAGCGCGAAACCCAGCGCTTTGAAGGCGGCCTCGATCACGTGGTGCCGGTCGCGCCCGCGCAGCACGCGCACGTGCAGCGTCGCGCGCGCCTGCGTCGCGAACGAGCGCATCCAGTGGTCGTAGAGCGGCGCGGGCAGTGGGCCGCGGTAGTACGCGCGTCCGCCGAGGTCGAGCGCCACCTGGACGAGAGCGTCGTCCATCGCGAGCGTGCGCTCGCCGTAGCGCACGGGCCGCTCGGGCAGCAGCCTCGCGACCGCCTCGCCGGTGGCGAGGGCGACGTCCTCGATCACGTGGTGGCGCAGGTCGCCGCGGGCCGTGAGCTCCATCTCGAGGCCCGCGGTGGCGGCGAGCGTCGTCATCATGTGATCGAGAAAGCGCAAGCCGGTGCGGCAACGCGTCGTGCCCGCACCCGGCGCGAGCCGGATCTCGACGCGGGTCTCGCGCGTCTCGCGCACGATCGAGGTCATGAGCCGAACTCCTCCGCGACGGCGCGCGCATCGAGCGCGCCGGTGTAGAGCGCCATGCCGAGCACGGCGGCGGCGGCGCCGCGCGAGCCCACGGCGCGCAGGTCCTCGAGGCTGGCGATGCCGCCCGAGGCGTGAACGGGATGCGGAACGCGGCTCGAGACGCGCTCGACGAGATCGAGATCGGGGCCGGCGAGGCGGCCCTCGCGGTCGACCGCGGTGACGAGCACGGCGGCAAGCGGCAGCGAAGCGAGCGCGGCGGCGCGCTCGTCCGCGCCCTCCGCATGCGCGCGCGTCCAGCCGTGCGTCGCCACCTGGCCGCCGCGTTCGTCGAGCGCGACGACGAGGCGGCCGGGAAAGCGCGTCGCGGCCTCCGCCAGCCAGGCGGGATCCTCGATGGCGCGCGTGCCGATCACGACCCGCGCCGCGCCGGCGTCGAGCCAGCGCGCGATGGTCGCTTCGTCGCGCACGCCGCCGCCCACCTGCACCTCGCCGCCGGCCGAGAGCAGCGCGGCGATGGCCGCCGCGTTCCCGCCGCGGCCCGTCGCGGCGTCGAGATCGACCACGTGCAGCGCGCGAAAGCCGCAGTCGCGCCAGCGGTGCGCGACGGCCACCGGATCGGGGAGCCGCACGCGTTCGCGCTCGTAGGCGCCGCCCACGAGCTGCACGCACGCGCCCTCGCGCAGGTCGATTGCGGGCATCGCGATCACGCGCGCTCCGACATGCCGCTGCGCGCGAGCGCCCCGGCGAGGACCGACTGCAGGAACGCGACGCCGGCGCGGCCGCTCTTCTCGGGATGGAACTGGACGCCCAGCGCGGAGCCGGAGCGCACGATCGCGGGGACGCGCTCGCGCTCGTGCACCGTCCACGCCGTCACCGCGCGGGCGTCCTCGGGTTGAACGACGAACGAGTGCGCGAAGTAGGCCTCGCGCAGGCCAGCGGCTTCGAGCGCAGGCTCCAGCGCGCCCTCGAGCGCGTTCCAGCCCATGTGCGGCCGCCGCCGGGTCGAGAGCGCCCGCACCCGGCCCGCGACGAGCCCGAGGCCTTCGCCCACGCCCTCCTCGCTCGCGTCCAGCAGCAGTTGCAGGCCGAGGCAGATCCCGATGCAGGGCAGGCCGGCCTGCACGGCGTCGCGCCAGCGCGGGCGCGCCGGCGCGAGCGCGGCGGCGGCGGGCGCGAACGCTCCCACGCCCGGAAGCACGACCGCATCGGTGTCGAGCGCCGCGAACGGATCGCTCGTGATCACGAGCGTCACGCCGTCCGCCGCGAGCGCCTTCGCGAGCGAGTGCAGGTTGCCCGCGCCGTAGTCGAAGAGCGTCACGCGCACCGCAGCGCCTCCGCGAGTGCCGCGAGTGCGCGCTCGAGCTCGGGCCACGGTGCGACCGTGATGCGCAGCACGTCGCCGAAGCCGGGAAGCGCCGGCAGCGCGCGCAGCGCGACGCCGCGCGCGCTCGTCGCGGCCGCGAGCGCGGCGGCGTCCCGCACCGGGACGGAAACGAAGTTCGCCGCCGAAGGCAGCGGCTCCAGACCGAGTCCGCGCAGCGCCGCGCTCAACCGGTCGCGCAGCGCGGCGGCTTGCGCGGCCCGCTCGCGTACCCAGGGCCGATCGTCGCGCAGCGCCGCCGTCGCGACGCGCTCGGCGATCCCGCTCACCTTGTAGGGCCCGCGCGAGAGCTCGACGCGCTCGATCAGCCGCCCGGTCGCCGCGGCGTATCCGACGCGCAGCGCAGCGAGCCCGAACGCCTTGGAGAGCGTGCGCGTGACGAGCAGGTTGGGTCGCGAGGGCGCCCGAGCGATCCAGTCACCGTCCGCGAACTCGGCGTACGCTTCGTCGAGCACAACGGCGCCGGGCGCGTGCGCGATCACGTACTCGAGCGCGTCGGGATCGAGCGCGGCGCCGGTCGGGTTGTTGGGCGAACACAGGTAGACCAGCGCCGGCGCGCCCGCGAGCAGCGCATCGGGATCGAAGCCGCCATCGCGCGAGAGCGGCGCGGACGAAGGCGAGAGGCCGTTCAGGCGCGCGAAGCGCTCGGCCATCGGGAACGTCGGCGCGAGCAACGCGCAGCGCGCGCCGGGCGCGGCGAGCGCCCGGAACGCCGAGTCCAGCACGTCGTCCGAACCGCATCCGGTGACGATCTGTCCGGGCAGGACCCCGGCGTAGTCCGCGAGCGCGCATCGGAGCGGCGCCGCGTCGGCGTGCGGATAACGCGCGAGCGCGGCGACCGGTTCGGCGGCGAGCGCGAGCGCGGCCGCGGGCGGTACGCCGAAGCGGCTGGTGTTGTCCGAGAGGTCGAGTCGCGCCGACGGCGCCGCGGGCTCGGGGCGGTAGGCCGCGAGGCCGTCCCAGTCCGGCCGCGTCGTGAGCCCGGAGCTCATCGCACCGCTCCTGCCCACGCGCGCGCGGCGGCGGCGTGGGCCGGCAGGCCTTCGGCCTCCGCGAGCGCGCCCGCGTCCCCGGCGAGCGCGGCCGCGCCCGCTTCGCTCACGCGCTGCCACGCGGTCCAGCGCACGAAGTCGAGCGTCGAGAGTCCGGAACAGGCGCGCGCGGCACCGCCCGTCGGCAGCACGTGATTACCGCCCGCCAGGTAGTCGCCGAACACCACGGAGCTCGTCGCGCCGACGAACACCGCGCCCGCGCCACGAACCTCCGCCAGCGTGGCCTCGGGCGCGCTCAGCGCGAGCAGCAGGTGCTCGGGCGCGAACGCGTTCGCGAACGCCAGCGCCTCGCCGGCATCGTCCGCGCGCACCACGCCGCCGCGCCGCACGAGCGCCGCCGCGTACGCGCCGGAGGGCGCGCCGGCGAGCGCCCGCTCGAGCGCCGTCTGCATCGCCGCGGCGATCCGCGGCCCGATCGCGACCGCGATCGCGACGGCCTCCGGGTCGTGCTCGGCCTGCGCGAGCAGCTCGCGCGCGATGCCGTCCGCGTCGGCGGCATCGTCGGCGATCACGAGCAGTTCGCTCGGGCCCGCCGGCGAGTCGATGCCGACGACGCCCGCGACCTGGCGTTTGGCCTCGGCGACCCACGCGTTGCCGGGCCCGACGATGCGCTCGACGGGCGCGAGGCTTTCGGTGCCGTAGGCCAGCGCGGCGATCGCGCCCGCGCCACCGGCCGTCACGACCTCGGTGGCGCCGGCGAGGTGCGCCGCGGCCATCACGACGTCGGAAGGCAGGCCCGTCCCGCGTTGGGGCGGCGAGCAGACCACGATCTGGGCGACGCCCGCGACGCGCGCCGGGATGCAGGCCATGAGCACGCTGCTCGCGTAGGCCGCACGGCCGCCCGGCGCGTAGACGCCGACGCGCGCGAGCGGATCGGGCCGGCGGCCCACCCGCACGCCGGGCTCGGTCTCGACCTCCACGGCGCACGGACGGAACGCCTCGTGGGCACGCTCGAGGTTGCGCGCGGCGTGCTCGAGCGCCCGCCTCACGCCCGGCTCGAGCGCGTCGCGGGCCGCGACGAGCGTCGCGGCGGGCACCGCCAGCGCGGACGGTGCGACGCCGTCGAAGCGCTGTGCGAGCTCCGAAAGCGTGCGATCGCCGCCGGCGCGCACGCGCGCGATGATCTCGCGCACCTGCGATTCGCACGCCGGATCGGCGCCGCCGGCGCGTCGCTCGCGAAGGAGTGCTTCGCGCGCCGCCGAGAGCGCCTCGCCGTTCCAGCGCGATCGTGTCGTCATGGTACCAGCCGCTCGATGCGGGTGACGAGGATGCCCTCGGCGCCGAGCCGGCGCAGACCCGAGATGGTGCTCATGAGCACGTCCGCGGCGACCACGGCGTGAACGGCGACGAAGCGGCCGCCGTCGAGCACTTCGGTCACGGTGGGGCCGTTCAACCCCGGCAGCACCGCGCGCACCTCGGGCAGCGCGCTGCGCGGCACGTTGGCCATGACGTAGCGGCGGCCGCGTGCCCGCAGCACCGACTCGAGCGCCATCACCAGCTCGCCGAGCGCGTCGGTCCCGTTCTCGTCGGCCGCGCGCGCGCCGGGCCGGCTCACGAGCCGCGCGGTGGACTCGAGGAGGGTTTCGATCTCCCGCAGGCCGTTCACGCGCATCGTGGAGCCGGTCGAGGTGAGGTCGACGACCACGTCGGCGATCCCGACGTGCGGCGCGATCTCGGCGGCGCCGGAGACCGGCACGATCTCGACCGCGAGGTGGCGGCGCTCGAAGAACTCGCGCGCGATGCGCGGGAACGACGTCGCGACGCGCGTGCCCGGCAGCAGCGCCTCGGCCGATGCGGCGCCACGTTCGTCGTGCGCGGCCAGCACGAGTCGGCAGCGACCGAAACCGAGATCGAGCAACGTGTCGAGCTCGCGGCCGGATTCGGCGACGAGGTCGTGGCCCGTCACGCCGACGTCGGCGGCGCCGTCCGCGACGAACTCGGCGATGTCCTGGGCGCGCACGAACAGCGCCTCGAACACGCCGCCCAGCGAGGCGACGAGCGCGCGGGGCGAGCCGGTGCGCACGTCGAGCCCGGCGTCCTCGAACAGCTCGCGGGTCTCGTCGGCGAGCCTGCCCTT
>Ga0335083_10003929_pt1 | contig 19104 bp, 20 predicted proteins | sample Lox_Sample_42_FD_206716 | JGI IMG/M metagenome (GOLD analysis project Ga0335083, IMG submission 206716) | Soil microbial communities from Loxahatchee National Wildlife Refuge, Florida, United States - Lox_Sample_4.2 | ecosystem: Environmental > Terrestrial > Soil > Wetlands | place: USA...
ATGCGACCGTGACCTTCGATCTCAGCGAAGGCGGCGGGACGATCCATACGAACGCGCAGATCACCGGCAAGGCCGCCTCGATGGGCGAAGGTGTGGTCGCCGGCGTGCTCGATGCGCTGATCACCGACTTCGCGAGCAAGGTCGGCAACATCTAGCTCTGCCGTGGCCTCGATCGCGATGCGGCGGGTCCGCGAGGGCGAGGTGCCCTTCGACGGCGGAACGGCGGTCCAGGAGGACCCCGATCGCCCCGTGTTCCAAGGCAACGGCCCGGACGACTACGTCTGCGTCGAGTGCGGCAACGTCCTGGCGGAGTCGATGAACGTCGTTCAGATGACGAAAAAGGTGCGCATCCGCTGCGGACGCTGCGCGACGGTCAACGTCTCGGTGATCGACGGGTACGAGGTCGCCCGGTCACGAGCGCAGGCCCAGCAGCGCGGCGAGTGAGTCGCGCTGCCGCCGGTACGCGGCGGCGCCGTCGCCGTCGACCGCCGCGATCCGCACGACCGGGGGATGCCCCATCGCCGGCGCACCGAGGTCGAGCAATGCATCGCGGTACGCGCGTTGCCTCTGCACCCCGCCGAAGCCGAAGCCCTTGGCGGCCAGCCCCCGCTCGATGCCGTCCGTGCTCGCGGACCAGGCACAACAGAGCTCCTCGTGGCCCCCGCGATCGAACCCGAGCGCGGCGTCGGCCGGATAGAGCTCGAGCGCGGCGAGCCGGAAGCTCGTGAAGTGCCGCACATCGTCGACCTCGACGATCGTGCCGGTGCCCTCGTGGAAGAGCTCGACGGGCAGCAGGAGGTTCTCCCTCGCAGCGTGCAGCACCGGGACGTCGCCCCCGAGGCGCGCGAAGATCTCGGCGAGGACCTCGAGCGCCGCCGTCACCGGTGCGGCCAGCGCCGGGTCGCGCCGCGCCTTCGCGACGCGCTCGAGCCCGACGTGGCCCTGCTCGCACAGCCAGTCGAACGAGGCGGCGCGCAGCACGATCCCGTCCTCCGCCGCAGCCCGGCCGAACGCCGCGCTCACCTCACCGGCCGCCACCGGCCCGATCGTAGCCCGCACCGCACCCACGGCCGACCTCGGCGTCGACTCGTGTAGAACTGCCGCATGCCGAACACCTACGGGTTCGAAGGCCGGGTCGCGCTCGTCACCGGCGGCGCGAGCGGGATCGGTGCGGCCACCGTCGACCGGCTGCGTGCCGGCGGCGCCGAGGTGCACATCTTCGACCTCGCAAACGGAGACGACGTCCGCGACGCGGCGAAGGTCGCGGGCGCGATCGACCGGCTGCCGAGGCTCGACATCCTCGTGTGCGCGGCCGGCGTCGCGGGCGAGTCGGTCCACACCGAGGACGTGACCGACGAGGAGTGGAAGCGCGTGCTCGAGATCAACCTCGACGGCGTCTTCTATGCGAACCGCGCGGCCGTCGCCAAGATGAAGGCCGGCGACTACGGCCGGATCGTCAACATCGCCTCGATCGCCGGCAAGGAAGGCAACCCGATGGCAGCGGCCTACTCCTCGTCGAAGGCCGCCGTGATCGCGCTCACGAAGGCGGTCGGCAAGGACGTCGTCGGCTCCGGGGTGCTCGTGAACTGCATCGCGCCGGCCGTGATCGACACTCCGATGGTCGGCCAGAGCAGCGAGGAGCACATCGCCTACATGACGTCCCGCATCCCGCTCGGCCGGCTCGGGCAGGTCGGCGAGGTGGCCGCGCTGATCTGCTGGCTCGCGAGCGACGAGATGACGTTCTCGACCGGTGCGTGCTTCGACATCTCGGGCGGCCGGGCAACCTACTAGAGGGGCACGATCGCGATGCAGTCGATCTCGACCCTCCCGACGACGAGGTCGGCGCGAACGGTCGCGCGCGCGGGCCGGGGCTCGGGAAAGAACGTTCGATAGACGTCGTTCATCCCGTCGTAGTCGGCGAGGTCGACGATCCACACGCCGCAGCGGACGACGTGCTCGAACCCGCTCCCCGCCTGCTCGAGCAGCGCAGCCATGTTCTCGAGGGTGAGCCGCGTCTCGTCCTCGATCGGCCCGGGGATGTAGACCCCGTCCCGCAGCGGGCCCTGCCCCGCGACGAACACGAACCGGCCCTCGCCGATCACCGCCGGTGAATAGGGACCGCCCACGGCGGTCCCGACGATCGCTTCACGCATGATCCGCTCCTTTCGAGTCGAGATGCCGACTCTGCCAGACTCGCGCGGTGAGCCTCGACCACCTGCGCGCAGCGCTCGACGCCGGCGGCCACACGCAGGCAGTGCTCTCTCACCCCGAGACGCTCGCCGCCGCCGGCTGCTTCGAGGTCCCCGACGAGGACTGGCCCGTCTCCAATCCGTTCGTCACCGTGCCGGCGCTGCTGCTGCTCGGGCCCGGCGAGGCGGTGCTCGTCGTCGCCGACTTCCACGCGCCCGACGTCAGGCCGTCCGGCGCTCTCGTCGTGACCTACCGGTCCTACGACTTCCAGCGGCCGCCCGACCCTTCCGGCGAGCTCCGGGCGGCGCTCCTGGACGCAATGGAAACGGCGGGGTTCACGGCCGGGCCGACCGGTGTCGAGGCGCGGCACCTCCCCCACGTCGTCGCCGGCTGGCTGGCCGAGAGCGGGCGGGCGCCGGTCTCGTGCGACGCGGCCGTCGTCGTCGAGCCCGATCTCGACGCCGTGCGGCGCGCGTGCCGCCTCGCAGACGTCGGCCAGCAGGCGGTGAAGGACCACGCCGAGCCGGGGATCGGCGAGGCCGAGCTCGCCGGCCTCGCCGCGGCGGCGATGTACCGGGAGGCGGGGAAGCGCGTTCCGGGCATCCTCACCGTCACGACGGGCGCCGAGGCGACGGCGACGGGTGGCGGCGTGGCCACCGGACGGCTCGTCCGGGCGGGAGACCTCGTCCTCGCCGACACGTCGCCCTGGATCGACGGCGGCTGGGCGGACACCGCCAACGCGGTCTACGTCGGCACGCCCGACCGCGTGACGCGCGAGCGCTTCGACGCGGTTCGAAGCGCGCTTGACGCGGGCATCGCCCTCTGCCGGCCAGGGGTCGTCGCGCGCGACATCGACCGGCGGGTGCGCGAGCTGCTCGCGGAGCACGGCCCGACGTACGGCCACCACACCGGCCACCGGATCGGCGCAGCGTGGTCGGAGGAGCCGCGTATCACGCCCTACTGCGAGCAGCGCCTCGAAGCCGGGATGGTGCTCGCGCTGGAACCGGCGATCTACCTGCCGGGCTGGGGCGGGATCCGCCTGGAGCACACGTTCCTCGTCGGCGAGCGCGAGAACGAGATCCTGACGATGTTCGAGCACACGCTCTGACGTGCGCGTCGCCGGACTCGAGACGATCCCGGTCAGCGTGCCCTACGTGCACCGGGAGGTGAGCTCCCAGGTCGCGCGCGACGGCGTCAGCGACGTCCTCGTGAAGGTGACCACCGACGACGGGCTCGTCGGCTGGGGCGAAGCCTGCTGCGGCGCCGACACGGCGTCCGTCGCCGCCGCGCTCGAGGCGATGGCGCCGTTCGTCGTCGGCCGCGACCCCTGGAACCGCGACGCGATGCGCCGCGATGCGTTCACCCACGGCCTCTGGCAGTTCCGCACCGGGACGGGGAACTTCGCCTGGGCCGGGATCGACATGGCGCTCTGGGATGTCTGCGGGCGCGCCTGCGGCCAGCCGCTGTGGCGTCTGCTGGGCGGCCTGCAGCAGCCCGAGGCGTCGTACTTCTACTACCTGGCGCGCGGGACGGAGGAGAGCCTCGCCGCGCAGGTCGCCGAAGGGCTCGCGGCGGATTTCGAGGTCTTCTACCTCAAGGTGGGGCTCGGAGACGACGACGATCTCGAGGCGGTCGCCGCCGTGCGCCGGGCGCTCGGACCGAGACCGCGCCTCCGGCTCGACGCGAACGGCAGCTGGTCGATGCCCCGGGCGATCCGCAACCTGCGCGCCCTCGAGGAGCACGACATCGATTTCGTCGAGCAGCCGGTCCGCGACCATCCGATCGGGCAGCTCGCCGAGCTCCGGCGGAGGACACCCGTGACCGTCTGCGCGAACGAAGGACTGTGGTCGGAGGCCGAGGCGTACGCGCGGATCACGGCACGGCAGGCGGACGTCTACTGCCTCTCGCCGTACTGGGTCGGCTCGATCGCGGGCTTCCAACGGCTGTCCTGGGTCGCCGAGCAAGAAGGGTTGCAGGTCTGCAAGCACACGCACGGCGAGCTCGGACTCGCCGCCGCCGCCGCCCACCACGTCGTGCTCACGCTTCCGAACGGCGTCGAGGGCCACCAGCAGACCGCGCATCTGATGCAGCACGACATCCTCGTCGAGCCGCTCCCGATCGCGACCGGCCCACGGTGGGGCAGGATCGATGCACCGGGCCTCGGCGTCGAGGTCGACGAGACCGCGGTGGCGGAGGCGGCGGCCCGGTATCGCACGGACGGCCAGTACCGGCCGTGGCAGGACGACCAGCTCGCAAAGGAGGAACGGTGATGGCCGGCCGGTTGGAGGGCAAGGTTGCGCTCGTCGTGGGTGGAGGCTCGGGCATGGGGCGCGCCGGCGCCGCGGCGATGGCGGCCGAAGGGGCGCGGGTCGTCGTCGCGGACGTCGCGCTCGACCGAGCGGAGGGGGTCGCGGCTGCGATCGGAGGCGGTGCGGTCGCGATGCACGTCGACGTGACGTCGTCGGAGCTCGTGCAGCGTGTCGTCGCCGGGACGGTCGAGCGCTTCGGGCGCCTCGACGCCCTCTACCACTGCGCCGCGGCGGTCCACCTGGTCAACACGCAGGACAAGCGGCTCACCGAGCTCGAGGAGGAGATCTGGGACCGCGTGATCGACATCCACCTGACAGGGACGTTCCACGTCCTCAAGCACGCCGGCCGGCAGATGATCGCCCAGGGCTCGGGGTCGATCATCGTGTCGAGCACGGTCGACGCGCTCGTCGGCTGTGCGGGCCTCGACTCGTACACCGCCGCAAAGGGCGGCGTCACCTCGCTGGTGCGCTCGTTCGCCGCCGGAGTCGGCCGCGACGGGGTTCGTGTGAACGCGATCGCGCCGAGCTTCGTGTCGAGCGAGCCGCAGATGGTGTGGCTCGATGACCCGAAGGCGCAGGCCACGATCCAGAGCCTGCACATCCTCCCCGTGCCCACGCCCGAGCAGATCGCCCCGTTCGTCGTCTATCTCGCCAGCGACGAGTCGGTCGCGGTCACCGGCACCGTCCTCCCGATCGACGCCGGCTACATGGCCTTCAAGGCGCAGGTCGACGTGATGGGGACGATGCAGGCGGGCTATTAGACCGAGTCTCTAGTCTCTTCGGATGGCCGGGATCACCCTCGAGAGCGTCACGAAGTCGTTCGCCGGCGGCGTCGTCGCCGTCGACGACGTCAACCTCGAGATCGCGGACGGCGAGTTCATGGTGCTCGTCGGGCCCTCGGGGTGCGGCAAGTCGACCCTGCTGCGGATGATCGCCGGCCTCGAGGAGATCACCGACGGGTCGATCCTGATCGGCGATCGCGACGTCACCGAGCTTCCGCCCCCCGACCGCGACATCGCGATGGTCTTTCAGAACTACGCCCTCTACCCGCACATGAGTGTGCGGGAGAACCTGGGCTTCGGGCTCAGCGTGCGCCACACGCCGAAGGCCGAGATGCGGAAGCGGGTCGAGGACGTCGCGGCGCTGCTCGGGCTCGAGCAGCTGCTCGAGCGGAAGCCCGCTCACCTGTCCGGCGGCCAGCGGCAGCGGGTCGCGATGGGCCGCGCGATCATCCGCGAGCCCGTCGCGTTCCTGATGGACGAGCCGCTCTCGAACCTCGACGCGAAGCTGCGTGTCGGCATGCGGGCCTCGCTGGCGGAGCTGCATGCCCGCCTGTCGGTCACGACCGTCTACGTCACGCACGACCAGACCGAGGCGATGACCCTCGGCCACCGCGTCGCCGTGATGCACGACGGCCGCATCGTGCAGGTCGACGTGCCGCAGCGCCTCTACCAGTCCCCCGCCGACCTGTTCGTCGCGGCGTTCATCGGCTCCCCGTCGATGAACCTGGTGGAGGCGACGATCGACGCAGACACGATCGCGTTCGGCCAGTTCCGCGTCCCGCTCGACGCAGACCGGCGTCCGCCGGCCGGCGTCGCACGCGTCGTGCTCGGGATCCGCCCGGAGGCGTTCGACGACGCCGCCTTCGGGCGAAGCCACTTCCCTCGGATCGAGGTGGCGCCCGACGTGCTCGAGGAGCTCGGCTCGGACTCGCACGTGTTCTTCCGTGTCGCCGCGCCGCGCATCACCTTCGAGACGCGCGGCGAGGAGGACGACGAGACGACGATCCTCGCCGAGAGCGACTCCCGGTTCACCGCGCGGGTCAACCCCGCGACGACGGCCCGCGTCGGGGCGCCACTCGAACTGGCGGTCGATCCGTCGAGCTTCCACTTCTTCGACGTTCGGAGCGGCGAGAGCCTCCTCTCGCCCGCCGGATCACTTGCCGATGCCCGCCGTGAGGCCGCGCACGAAGAAGCGCTGCCCGGATAGGTACAGCACGACCACCGGCAGGATCGAGAGGAGCGCGCCCGCGAGGACGAGCGGCTCGTTCGTCACGTAGCGGCCCTGGAACTGCGTGAGGCCGGCCATCAGCGTCCGCGAGCTCTCGTTCTGGAGGAAGACGAGCGCGATCAGCAGCTCGTTCCATACCCAGATCGCCTGCACGACGATCAGCGTGAAGCTGGCAGCGCCCGAGAGCGGCAGGACGATGCGGCGGAAGACCGTGAACGGGCCCGCCCCCTCGGAGGAAGCCGCCTCGATCAGCTCCTGCGGGATCGTGCGGAAGAAGCCGCTCATGAAGAAGATGGCGAACGGCACCAGGAGCCCGGTGTAGAAGATGATCACCGACTGCAGGTGGTTGACCATGCCGCTGTCGACCATGAACACGAACATCGGCACGAGCAGCGTCACCGGCGGCACGACCATGAGCGCGATGCTCGTCGAGATGAAGATCGAGTGGCCGCGGAACCGCCCGAACACGGCGGCGTAGGCGGCGAGCAGCGCGAAGAACGTCGAGACGGCGACCGACGAGACGGTCACGAGGAAGCTGTTCCACATCCAGCGCGGAAGCGGCTGGTGGAAGAGCATGTTGCGCAGCGAGGTGAACGTGGGGTGCGACGGGAACCCGGTCGGGTCGAGCTGGTAGGCGGCATTCGACCTGAGCGCGGTCGAGACGATGAACCACAGCGGGTAGAGCGCGGCCAGGCAGATGATGATCAGGAACGCGTGCTGCGACAGCACGCGGACGACGCCGTGGCGGGCCGTCGTCCTCATTGCGCGATCTTCTGCTTCCGCACCCAGAGGGACAGGCCGATCAGGATGCTCGCCATCCCCAGCAGCATCACCGCGACGCTCGCCGCGGTCCCGTCGGAGCCGTTCGAGAAGCTCCGCCAGATGTAGAGCTCCATCACGCTCGACGAGAAGCCCGGGCCGCCCGCCGTGAGGACATACACGTAGTTGAAGACCCAGGAGATGACCGTGATCACCTGGATCACGGTCAGCAGCTCGATGATCGGCCGGATCTGGGGCACGAGCACGCGCAGCTGCAGCTGCCACCAGCCGGCTCCGTCGATGCGCGCGGCCTCCGCCGTCTCAGGCGGCAGCGAGAGCAGCGCCGCCGTGAAGACGACGACGGCGAAGCCGAGCTGCTGCCAGACCACGAGCCCGCCGACCGAGACGATCGCGAGGTGCGAGTTGCCGAGCCAGTCCTGCGCAAGGCCGCCCAGGTGCGCCTTGCGCAGCGACGTGTTCAGGACGCCGTTCTCCTGGAGCAGGAACGAGAACGCGATCCCGATCGCGGTGGCCGGCAGGACATACGGCAGGAAGACGACCGACTGGTAATGGCGGCCGCCGCGGATCCGGTCGTTCAGGACGAGCGCGATCGCGAGACCCAGCCCGAGCATGATCGGCACGGTCAGGAGCAGCTTCAGGTTGTCGAACAGCGACTGGCGGAACGCCGGGTCGGAAAGGACGCCCTTGTAGTTGTCGAGGCCGACCCAGATCGGCGAGTCGAAGTTGCCGGCGTAGAAGCTGTCGCGCACGACCTGCACCAGCGGGAAGCCGAATGCGAACGCCATCGCGCCGGCTGCAGGGATTGCGTAGAGGTAGGGCCAGAGCACGCGCCGGCGGTGTCGCCGCCGGCGCGTGCTCGTCGTTGACCTCGGGACGGCGACGCTCAGCTGCCGCTGGCCCACTTCTTGTACGAGTTGTACTCGTCCGGATGCTGGCTCTTCCACTGCGAGAGCTGGCTCTTCCAGAGCTTGACCACGTCCGCCGGCGACGCCGAGCCTGCGGTGATCTCCTCACCACCTGCGAGGTCGGCGTTCTGGTCGACCTGCGGCGGCACGAAGTTCTCGGGCCAGACCGAGACCGGCGACTGGTCGAGCTTGAGCAGCTGCTTCGCGATCGGGTCCTTCACCAGCGAGGACGGGAACCGCTTGTCGGCGGGGAAGACGCCCGTCGCCTTGTACCAGGCCTTCAACGCCTCCGGCGAGTGCAGGAACGTCAGGAACTGCGCCGCAGCCTGCGGGTTCTTCGACCACTTCGTGATGAACGCATCGGACGACTGCGTCACGTCGTAGCTCGTCGCGAGCTTGCCGTGGCCCCAGATCGGGATCGCCTCCACGCCCATGTTCTTGGCGCCGACCTGCTTCTCCCATTGCGCGACGTTGCCGTCCGTGCCCCACGACATCGCAACCTTCTTCTGGCCGAAGAGCTGGAAGCCCTCACCGAAGGAGATCGAGGCGACGTCGGAGTTGAGGTAGCCGTCCTTCTTCAGGTCGGCGAGCACCTGGTAGAAGCCCGAGAACTTCGGGTTGGCAAAGTCCTGCTTGCCGATCATGGCGTCCTTGAGCTCGTTGATCGAGTTGAGGTTCTGCTTGCCGATCAGCGAGAAGAACCATGCCCCGCCGTAGCCGTCCTGGTTCCCCATCCCGAACGGCGTGATGCCGTGCGCCTTGAGGACCTTGGCGTCGGCGAGGAACTCCGCCCAGGTCTTCGGGCCCTTGTTCGGAGCGAGCCCGGCCTTCTTGAAGAGCTGCTTGTTCCAGACGAACGGGATGCCGATCAGGTACTGCGGCATCGCCCACAGCTTGCCCTCCCACATGTTCTCCGAGGTGGAGATCCAGTTCTTCCACTCGCTCTTCGGCACGTAGTCGGAGATGGGGACGAGCGCGCCGGCCCACGCGGGCGTGAGGGTCGGAAGCGTCGCCCACTGGGTGGCGATGTCCGGGCCACTCTTGGTCTGCGCCGCCGTCGTGAAGGCCGACGTCAGCGTGTCGGTCGACTGGATGACGACGTTGACCTTGACCTTCGGATGCGACTTCTCGTACAGCGCGACCTGCCCCTTGAGCCAGTTGTTCGCGCCGGGCGCGTCACTCTCCGCCCAGTACCAGTACGTCAGGGTTGCGTTGTTGGGGTCGCCACCGGACTTGGTCGTCTTCGACGCCGCAGCGGCGACGAACACCGCAGTGCTCAGGACGACGACCGCTCCGAGAACCACCAGGACGTGCTTCAGCGCCATCTTGCCTCCGCTCCTCGATCATGTGACCCGGGGGGACAGTCGAGCTTGCCCACTCGCCGCCCGGGTGTCAACAGAAGCTAGAGAGGCGCCTCGGGCAGGACCTGGCCGCCGTCGACGATCAGCGTCTGGCCGGTGATGTAGCCGGCCTCCGGCGAGGCGAGGAACCGGACCGCCCACCCGACCTCCTCGGGCTCGGCGTAGCGGCCCATCGGGATCGAGCCGAGCATGCGCCGCTGGTGCTCGTCGCTGGTGCCGGCGAAGCCGGGGGTGCTGACGTTGCCGGGCATCACGGCGTTGACGGTGACCCCGGTCCGCGCCAGCTCGACCGCGGCCGAGCGCATGAAGCCGAGCATCGCCGCCTTCGAGGCCCCGTAGTGCGCGAAGCCCGGCTGCCCCGTCACCGGCCCGGTGATCGACGAGGTCAGCACGACGCGGCCGTAGCCGCGGCCGACCATGGCCGGCAGGCAGGCCTGGACGGTGCGCACCGCGCCGCCCGCGTTCAGGTCGAGGACGTCGCTCCACATCCGGTCGTCCAGGGTGTCGAGGCCGGCGAAGGGATAGATGCCGGCGTTCGCGGCGACGATGTCGATCCGCCCCAGCTCTGCGGTGACCGCGGCGGCCATGGCGTCGACCGACGCACGGTCGGTGACGTCGGCAGGGAGGGCGAGGGCCGCGCGCCCCTCCCCCCGCAGCCGTCCGGCGGCGGTCTCGCCGAGCTCGGCATCGACGTCGACGACGACCACGTGCGCGCCCTCGGCCGCGAGCACCGACGCGATCCCGAAACCGATGCCGCGTGCCGCGCCGGTGACGACGGCGACCTGGTCGGTCAGGGGCTGCATCGGCGCCGAATATACTCGCGCACCGAACATGCAGCGCTTCACCGAGAGCGACGCGAAGTACGCGTACGACCCGGCGCACGCATCGATCGGGGCCGTTCAGCCCGGCGAGCGGTTCGAGGTCGAGTGCGTCGAGGGGTACTCGGGGTACTTCCGGTCGCCGGCCGACTTCACCCCCGAGTCGTACGCCGCGGCCGAGGCGGTGAAATGGGCCGTGACGGGCCCGATCACAGTCGCCGGCGCGGAGGCCGGCGGAGCGGTTGCCGTGACGATCCACGACGTCGAGGTCGTGACGCCCGGTGTCGTCACCTACGGCGCCTACAGCCCCGACGTCGATCCGCTCGCCTGGTGGGACGACGAGTCGGCGGCCGACACCTACCCCGTCCAGGACGGATACGTTCGGTTCGACGAGCGCACGAGCCTCCCGGCACGCCCGCTCATCGGCTGCCTCGCCGTGCAGCCGGCCGAGGGCGGCCTGCACGCGAAGCTGCAGGGACGGTACGGCGGGAACCTCGACTGTCGCGAGCTGCGATCCGGGGCGACGATGGTGCTGCCGGTCGCGCACGACGGAGCGGGGCTCTACTTCGGGGACTGCAAGGCGCTGATGGGCGACAGCGAGATCGTCGGCCCGCCCGAGGTCGGAGCGGTCGTGACGGCGAGCGCCGAGCCGGCGCCACGGCCCGCGTCGATGGAGTGGCCGCGGATCGAGACCGCCGACGAGCTGATGACGCTCGTCTCCGGGCAGCCGCTCGAGTGGAGCGCGCGCCGCGCGTTCCGGGAGCTCCTGAACTGGGTTGCGGACGACTACGACCTGCCGCGTCACCGGGCGGCGCTGCTGCTCGCCATGGTCGCAGACGCGCGCATCGCGCAGATCAGCAACACCGACTACACCTCGTACTGCGTCGCGCCGCGCGACGTGCTCGCGCCTTACAAGCTTTAGCGGACGAGACCGCGGGCGGCGACGCCGATCACGTGGTCGACGACGCCGTCGCGCACGGCGAGCACCCCGTCGTGGAGGTTCATGCAGCCGCACGCATGGTTGGGGACGATCTGGAGATGCTGCCCGACGGCCGGCCGCTCGTCGAGCGCCGAGACGTCGATGTAGCCGTGCTCTTCGTTGAGGTGGGCGAAGTCTGCGCCGGGCCAGCCCATGACCGAGCCGTGCCCGCCGTCCGGATGGTCGTCCGACGTGAACGTCTTCGAACCGGCGTCGACGATGATCTGGCCGGGAACCGCGTCGGAGATCACCGTCACCTCGACCCAGAGGGCGCACTGGTCGTCCTCCCCGTCGTTGCGATCGAGGAGCGCGTAGGTGCCGGAGCGCAGCTCGTTCACGCACGTTTCGTGGGTGTGGTAACGGGTCGGCGTCGACCCGCCCGAGATCCGGTCGCAGCGGATGCCCGAGGCCGCGAACGCTTCCCGCGTCTCGCGTAGCAGCGCGTCGACCTCGTCGAGCCGCGCGCGCAGCGCCGGGTCCTCGGGGCGGCAGTGGCCCGGATAGCACGAGATGCCGGCCACCTCGACGGCGGGCAGCCCCGAGAGCTCCTGCGCGACCGCGAGCGCCCCGGCGGCGGTCGTCTGGCCGGTGCGGTGCAGGCCGACGTCGAGCTCGACGAGCAGCGTGGCCTGAAGCCCTCGCCGGGACAGCGTCTCGGCGAGGCCCGCGGCCGGAGGCACGCTGTCGACGGCCACCGTGAGATCGACGCCCGACGCCACGACGTCGGCGAGGCGATCCCACTTGTCGGCGCCGAAGGGCGGGTAGTGGACGAGGATGGTCGTCGCGCCGGCTTCCTGGAAGACCTCGGCCTCGCCGGTCTTCGCGACCGTCAACCCGCGGGCGCCGAGCTCGAGCTGGCGGCGCCCGATCTCCGGCGACTTGTGCGTCTTCGTGTGCGGCCACAGCTCGATCCCGTGGGCATCGACGTACGACTGCAGGTCCTTCAGGTTCGCGTCGAGGCGGTCGAGATCGATCACGGCAACCGGCGTCTCGACCTCGCTCAGCGGCCGCCCGACCTGGCGGCCGAGCAGTTCGAGCGTCCGGTCGGCGCCCGAACGAATCGCGGCGGCGGTCACGAGAGCGAACCTTACGTCAGGCGGCGCGTGCGATGACGAAGAACTCGAGGTACGACTCGATCTCGCCGAGCAGCCTACGACCGTAGCGCCCGAGCGACGGCGCCGCCGCCTCGTCCGCGCGGACGGCTTCGAGCTCGTCGTCCGTGAGCTGCGGGTGATGCAGCGGCTTCAACCCCATACGGTCGCGAAACGCATCCCACTCGGCAGCGCGCGGCGTGTTCATGCCGCCCTCCCGGAATGCGCCCGGTCCAGCGCGCGCCAGGACACGGCACTGCCCGCTCCGACCGGCGGGCGTTCGACGACCCGGTCCGCACCGAACCGCCGGTTGATGCTCGAGCCGAGCACAGAGATGTCGTCGCCGTACACGTGAACGGAGATCGCGAGGCTCCCGCCGCAGTTCTCGACCAGGTGGACGTCTTCCTCGGGAGGGACGAGCACCGAGACCGTGCCCGGCCCCGCGACCGTCGAGGAGCGCGGGACGAGATACGGATCGCCCTCGCCGTGGAGGTCGAAGGTGGTCTCCCGCTCGAGCCCGCGCCAGACGCCGACGACGCACCAGCAGCGGTGGTCGTGGATGGGCGTCGCCTGCCCCGGCTTCCAGACGAGCGCGACGATCGAGTAGCGGCCCTCGGGATGGACGTGAACGAGGTGCTGGCGGTAGCTGTCGTCGGCCGGCTCGTGGTGACGCGCCTCGAGCAGCGCCGGGTCCGACAGTGCCGGGCCGAGCAGCATGCCCGCGCGCGGCGCGACCACCGAAGGGTCGGCCTCGCCCGCGACCAGCGCGTCGAGCGAGCGCGTCAGGTTACGCAGTGCGCGGGTCCGTCCGACGGGACGCGAGCCGGTGTCGAGTGCGTTGACTGCCATGCCGCCAGTCTGCGCGGTGGGCCGGCGCGCGTCGTCGGCCGCAGGCCTGAATCGTGCTCGTCCGGGGGAACGAACCTCGCGTCGTTCGTGAGGACGAGCCAGGCCACTGACACACATCGAGCCTCTACTGCAGCCGGTACAGGCTGCCGCTGCTCACCGACATCAGGTAGAGCTCGCCCGCGGCGTCGACGCCGAAGCTGGAGAGCCCCGGAACGCTGAACGGCTCCTTGCGTACGGCCGTCGCCCTCCCGCCTACGACCTTCAGGCTCCAGACGGTGCCGGAGCAGTTGTCGCCGAAGAAGTAGCGCCCGGCGTTCGCGGGCAGCTTGCTGCCCCGGTAGACGTAGCCGCCGTCGACCGCGCAGCCTTCGCTGTGCGGGTACTCGAAGACCGGGCGCACGTACCGGCCCGGCCCGGCGAGCGGCTGCGAGGCGTCGTAGACGTGATTGCCCTCGTACCGGTTCCAGCCGAAGTCGGGGAGCCCGGGAGCGCCGCTCGGCACGTAGTCGATCTCCTCCCACTTGTCCTGGCCGACGTCGCCGACGTAGAGGTCTCCCGTCGCCGCGTCGAACGAAAACCGCCATGGGTTGCGCAGCCCGTAGGCCACGATCTTCCAGTGCGCCCCTGAGACCCGGACGTTCAGCTTCTCGATCTTCGCGAAGGGCCGGGCGAGGCTCTGGCCGTTGTGCTCCGGGTCGCCTCCGCCGCCTCCGTCGCCGTTACCCCAGTACAGCCATCCGTCCGGGCCGAACTGCAGCTGGCCGCCGTTGTGATTCGGCGCGAAGTCCTTTACGAAGAGGAGCTGCTGCGCGGAGGCCGGGATCGCTGCGGTGCCGTTGGAGCGGTAGCGCACGACCCGTGTGTCGCCGTTCAGGTCGGTGTAGTCGACGTAGAAGAGGTGATTCGCCGCATAGCCTGGATCGAAGGCGAGGGAGAGAAGGCCCTGCTCGCCGCCGCTACGGACACGCGAGCGGATGTCGAGGAAGGGGCGGGCGCGAACCTTCCCCTTCTGCCAGACGAGGATGCGGCCCGCCTGCTCGACGACGTAGAGAACGCCCTGCGCGCCGGCGGGCGCGGTCGCGTAGACCGGCGCATCGAACCGCCCGACCTGCACGAGACGGCCGCTCGCGCTCCCGGCGCGCTCCGCGCCGGCTCCGGCTGCGAGCGCCAGTGCGAACAGCGGAACGGCGAGCAACCCGACCCCGGCTCGTCTCCCCCGCACGCGGCCAGTGTACGAGAGAGCGCCGGCTCCGGACCTCTCACGGAGGTCCGGAGCTGCGCAACCGCTCGACCGTGCGGCCGCTGGCGATGCGGCCGCGCAGCGACGCTACCGGCTCGCCATCCAACGAGGGCCTTAGGATTTCTTGAGTGCCCGAGGGACTGTCAGCAAGCGAAGTGGGCAAGGAGATCGGCGAGCACGCACACGCGCACGGGCTTGCCCACGGCCGCGCGATCCCGATCGCCGAAGCGTTGCTGCTCTCGGTGGTGGCGATTCTCGCCGCCTGGTCGGGCTACTCGGCCGCCAAGTGGGGCACGGAGTCGTCGCTCCAGCTCGCGAAGGCCTCGGCGACGAGAACGAAGGCCAACCGGGACTTCCAGCAGTCCCTCACGTTCCGGGTCGGGGACGCGCTCACGTTCAACGCCTGGCTCGGCGCCTATCTGCTCGGGAACAAGAACGGCGCACGAATTGCGGAGAAGCGCTTCCGCAAGAACTTCGACACGGCGTTCGACGCCTGGATCGCCACACATCCGTTCACGAACCCGGGCGCCCCGCCGGGACCTCAGTCGATGCCCCAGTACCACGCGCCGGGCGCCGCACTCTCCACGGCCCTCGATGCCGAAGCAGACGCGTACTACACCGACGGCGAGCACGCGGCCGAGACGGGCGACAAGTACGTGCGCACGACCGTGATCCTCGCGAGCGTCCTGTTCCTCGTCGGCATCAGCACGCATTTCCCCCTCCGCGGGATCCGGATCGGCCTCATCGTGATCGCATCCGCCCTCCTCGTCTTCGGCGTGGTGCAGATCCTTCAGCTGCCCGGCCCGCCGAGCTGATCACGCCGGCAGCTCGACGACCTCGTCCATTCGCTCCAGCCGTTCGCGGCGGTGCGTGATGAGAAGGACCGACGCGTCCCCGGCATTGTCGAGGACGTCGTCGAGGAGCGACGTCGCGGTCTCGGTGTCGAGATGCGCCGTCGGCTCGTCGAGCACGAGCACCGGTGCGTTCGCGAGGAGCGCGCGGGCGACGACGAGCCGCCCGCGCTGGCCGCCCGAGAGCTCGCGCCCCTGCTCGCCGACGAGCGTGTCGAGCCCGTCCGGGAGACCGGACACCCAGTCCCAGAGGCGGGCCCGCCGCAGGGCGCTCTCGATCTCGGCGTCGCCCGCGTCTGGACGGGCGAGCCGGAGGTTCTCGCGGATCGACGTCGAGAAGAGGTGCGAGTCCTGCCCGGCAACCGCGACCGTCCGTCGCACGTCCTCCTGCCGCAACTCACGCAGATCGCGACCGCCGATCGTGACGCGGCCGGCCTCCGGATCGAGGAAGCGGAGCAGCAGGTTGACCACAGTCGACTTCCCGGCGCCGCTCGGCCCGACGACGGCGACGTGCTGTCCCGGCCCGAGCCGGAGCGTCAGCCCGTCGAGCGCCGGCGGCTCGCCGGGCGCGTAGCGAGCACGCACGTCCTCGAGCGCGACCGCGACCGGTCCCGCCTGGAGCTCTGCGGGATCGGCCGGATCCCGGACGGCCGGCTCGCGGTCGGTCAGCTCGACGACTCGCCGGCCCGCAGCGACGGTCGACGCAAGCTCGCGGGCGGCCTGGGAGAGCGGCTGGACCCCCTCGAACGACGCAAGGGCGAGCAGCGCGAGCGTCGCGATCATCACGCGGCTCAGGCCGCCGTCCGCATGGGAACGGACGGCGAGCGCCAGCACGCCGGTGGCCGTCGCGCCCGTGACGAGCAGCCGTAGCCCGTCGCCGACGCCGTCGGCGGCCGCCGCCCGTGCCGCCAGTCGCGAGAGGGTGCCGTCGGTCTCGCGGACGCGCGCCATCGCCTCGGCGCCCCGCCCGTAGACCTGGAGCTCGCCCGCGCCCGTGAGCAGCTCGACGAGCTCCGCGGAGAGCTCGCCACGCGCCGCGGCCTCGCCGCGCGCGGCGCGGCGCCCGATCGCGCCGGCGGCCAGCGGGACCGCGATGCCCGCGACCGCGAGGCCGAGCGCCAGGACGATCGCGGCCGACGGCAGGAACGCCGCCGTCACCCCGACCGACACGCAGCCCGCGGCGGCCGCCGCGAGCACGGGGACGAGCCCACGGAGGTACAGGAACTGCAGCGCGTCGACGTCGGCAACGACCCGCGACAGGAGGTCGCCCCGGCGGTAGCCCTCGAGCTCGGCCGGCGCCAGGGGCTCGATCCGCTCGTAGACGTGGACCCGCACGCGCCCGAGCACCCGGAACGCGAGATCGTGCGAGCCGAGCCGATCGAGATACCGGACGACTGGCCGGCCCAGCCCGAAGAAGCGCACGCCGACGATCGCGACCGTCAGGGAGAGGATCGCGGGCTCCTCGGCGGCGCGCGAGATCAGGTAGCCGGCGGTCGCCATCAGTCCGACGCCGAAGACGATCGTCGACGCGGCGAGCGCTGCCGCGAGCGCCAGCCGGCCTTTCGGCGCAGGTGCGAGCGCGAAGAGGCGCCGGATCACCCGACGACCTCGGCGTCGCGCTCGACGCACCTGCCGTCGGAGAGCACCGCCACGCGGTCGGCGACGCGGGCCAGCTCGGCCCGGTGCGTGATCAGCAGGATCGTCCGCACGCCACGCAGCAGCTGGAGGCTGTCGGCGACGAGCGCCTCGCTCTCGGGGTCGAGGTCGGCGGTCGGCTCGTCGAGCACGAGCAAAGGCGCGCCACTCGCGAAGGCGCGCGCCAGTGCGATGCGGCGGCGCTCCCCGGCCGAAACCGGTCGACCGCCGTCGCCGACCAGCGTCTCGTAGCCGGACGCGAGGCCGCAGACGAACCCGTCCGCGCCGGCGAGTGCGGCGGCCTCGTGCACCTGGGCGTCGGTCGCGCCCGGCGCTCCGAGCCGGATGTTCTCCGCGATCGTCCCGCGAAAGAGCGTGGGCCGCTGCGGGACCCAGGCCAGGTGCCTGTGCCACGCCTCGCGATCGCAGGAGGGCAGGTCGAAGTCCCCGACGGCAACCGAGCCGCCGACGGGGTCGAGGAAACCGAGCACCAGGCTCGCGACCGTGCTCTTGCCGGCTCCACTCTCACCGACGAGAGCGACGGTCTCGCAGGGAGGCAGCAACAGGTCGAGGCCGTCGAGCACGCGGCCCGGCCGAGACGGATACGAGAACGACACGTTGCGCAGCCGCACAGCGGCGATCGCCGGGCTCGGAGGGACGAGCGTCCGCATCCGCGCAGGGCCGTCGTCGAGCAGGGCGAGGATCCTGTCGGCCACCGCGAGCCCGTCGGCACTCGCGTGGAACTGCGCACCGAGCTGCCGGAGCGGCAGGTACAGCTCGGGCGCGAGCAATAGCACCGTCAGCCCAGCCTGCAGGCCGAGCCGCCCGTCGTCCAACCGCACCCCGACGGTGACCGCGACGAGCGCGATCCCCAGCGTCGCCGCCAGCTCGAGCACGGAGCCCGACAGGAAGCCGACGCGCAGCGTGCTCATGGTCGTTCGGCGGTACCGCTCGCTGACGTCGGCGATCGCCGCCGCCTGCGCCTTGCTGCGGTTGAACGCCCGCAGTGTCGGCAGCCCTCGCATGACGTCGAGGTAGTGGTTCCCGAGCAAGCGCAACGCATCCCAGCGCTCGCGCGTGCGCTCCTCCGTGTACTTGCCGATCAACCACATGAAGACGGGTACCAGTGGCAGCGTGATGACCATCACCACCGCCGAGGTGACGTCGACGGCCGCGACCCACACGAGCACGGCAACAGGCACCAGGCACGCAAGCACGACCTGCGGCAGGTAACGCCCGAAGTACGCTGCGAGCGGCTCGATGCCGGAGACGCTCGCAACGGCGACCTCGGCCGCCTCGACGCCGTCGAGCCCGCCCGGATCGGTGCGGAGCCGCTGCTCGGCCAGTGTGACGCGAAGGTCCGAGAGCACCGTCGACGCGGCCCGCCGGCCGGCCACCTCGAACGCCCAGGCGAGCAACGCGCGCACCGCGAAGACGCACACGAGGGCGATGAGCTCCGGCGACACGTCGTGGAGCGACCCGCCGTGGAAGGCGCGTGCGACGATCCACGCGAGCAGCGACGCCTGGACGAGGACGAGGATGGTGGTCACGCTGCCGATCGCAACGTCGGCGCCGAGGAGCACCCGCACCGGGCGGGCACGGCGGACGAGGCGCGGGTCGAGCGCCCTCATCGATCGCGACTCACAGGTAGTGGGCTGCGTCCCCGGTCACACGGTGCCGGAAGACGTGGTACGTCCACGCCTGGTAGAGCAGGACCACCGGCAGCACGAGCAGCGCGACGACCGTCATCACCGCCAGCGTGTAGTGCGCGGACGACGCGTTCGAGACGGTCAGGCTGTTGCCGAAGTTCGGGCTCGACACCATCACCCGCGGATAGAGGCTCGTGAAGAGCGTTGCCACGAGCAGCGCCGCGCCGAGCGCGGTCGCGACGAACGCCTGGCCCGTGCGGCCGCGGAAGACGAAGGCGACCGCGAGCAGCGCGGCGGCGATCGCCAGGATCGCCGGAAGGACGGGCGGGAACACGCTCTTGTCGTTTCGGTCGACGGCGACGATCACCGTCAGGACCGCGTACGCGGCCGCGAGCGCGGCCGCCGGCAGCGCGAGCACCCGTGCGGTATTGAGTGCG
>Ga0335083_10003931_pt1 | contig 19097 bp, 35 predicted proteins | sample Lox_Sample_42_FD_206716 | JGI IMG/M metagenome (GOLD analysis project Ga0335083, IMG submission 206716) | Soil microbial communities from Loxahatchee National Wildlife Refuge, Florida, United States - Lox_Sample_4.2 | ecosystem: Environmental > Terrestrial > Soil > Wetlands | place: USA...
ACCGGGTCGAAGTCGTCGTTCATGGCGCCCATGACGACTACACGCTCTCCAGCGGGCGCACGCCGACACTTCCGAGCAGAGATCCCGCCGTCAGCTGCACGAGCGATTGGTGCTCGCTTGACATGCGATCGATCCTCTCGCGCATGCTCTGCATCCTTTGCTCGACGTCCTGCCGCTGCGCCTCGCTCATTCGCGTCGCGAGCCGCTCGCGCAAGCGATCGCAGGTCGAATACGTTTCCTTGAGGATCGCGATCAGCTGCGCGCTCATCTCGATCTTCTGCAAGAGCTCGTCTGTCGTCATGATGTCCGCCTCCCATCACCACTGATTGTAGAAACGGATCACCGTGACGTCGGGCGGGAGCTTCTTGACGTCGATCTCGTAGCCTTCCCCCGCATCGTCCCGCCATTCGCGACAGCACGCATGGGTCGTCCGCTTTCCCTTGACGAAGATGTCGCTGAGTTCGACTCGAACGCCCGCCGGATCCGGGGCCTCCTCTCCGAAGAACGCGCTGACGTCCTCCGGGAGCTCGACTTTCGCCGCCGCGCAGGCGTCCCACACGGCCTTCATCTTTCGCCACTTTTCGTCCGGAGGCTTGAAGCCCACGACGTACGTCGACATCCCCATGGTGATTATCCCTTCTGCTGATTCCTTCTCGCTCTCCACGCCTCGATCATCGTCTTTTCGTAATTCGCCCTCCATTCGTGGACGATCGCCAGCACACGCTCGACCTTCTCGAGGTCGAAGCGGTCGTTCGTGCGCACGGAGCTCTCCATGTCGATCCAGAAGCACCCGGCCTTGGTGCTGACGTCGTCGAGCACCGCCCGCACGTTGTCCTCTCCGATGCCGCCCGCATAGCCAATGGGCTGGCTTGCCAGTGGCGGCTTCGGCCACTCCTCTGGACGCTGGCCCGTGCCGCCCGACGGGTCGTAGAGCACGCCCTTCTCGTACCGCGTGAACCTTGCCGCATCCTGAACCTGATCGACCGTCCGCGCCTGCACGATGAACGACAGGCCGCTGTCCTCGTATTTTTCCCACAACCGCTGCGGCATCGCGGCTTCCACATCCGCGCCGTTGAGCTGCACGCGCCACTCCGGCCTCAAGACGCGAAGGTGCTCGAGCACGGTAACGTCACCCGCTCCGATGTTGCGCGTCTGCTGCCCACACGTGTGTAGGGCAAGCGATGCACTCCACGGGATCGCCCGAGCCGCCTTCTCGATCCAGTTCCACCACGGATAACGGGGCGAGCCAGCTCGCGTCGACGAATAGAGAAACGCCCATTCGACGAGTGGAAATCGTTCGCTGAGTTCAGCGAGCGCCTTCGGCTCCACCGTGTGGTCGGCGCCCGTGATGGTGACGAGGACCTTGCGTGTCCGGTAGCTCGTGAGACGCAGCATGGCGATGGCTCCGTTTTTCGCGCGTCAGCCCTTGATCTTGTCCTCGACGCGGACGGCGAGCTTCTCCTCGACCTTGCAGATCCGTTGCGTCGCCTCGTCACACAGTGCGGCCGCGTCGGCCGCGATCTCCGGATCGCCGATCTGTTGGGCGCCGTCTTTGAGGAACCTCAATTGGTCCTTCGCCCAGCGCATCACCTGTTGCAGTGACTTGATCTTGCTCTTCTGCTCGATGTCCAACATCTCGGTCCTCCTTCACTTGATGCGTCCAGTTGCTCTTATGTGTTCGGGGAAATCGATTCCGACCTCTCGCGCCTTTTCGAACACGTCGACGTTGTCTTGGGCTGCGACAGCCATCATGCCGCGCGCCGTCGCGCCACGCGGCTCTCGATATCCTTCGACCTTGCATCCCAGCCGCAAGAGCACCTCCTTCAGCTTCTCGAATTGGCTCACGCTGTCGTAGAAGACGAAGACCTTTTTCTTGAAGACCTTCGCGACCACCTCGACGACGATGGGCAAACTCCTCCCGATGCCCTTCAGCACCACGACGACGTCATCGATGTTGAACTCGCCGTAAAGCGGGATGTTGTCGATGCGAGCCTTGCCGTCACCGAGGTCTTCCGCCCAGCACGTCTCGTCATCGTCGACGCGCACCCTGATCATCGCTCCCATTCACAACCTCACTTTCTTCGTGTGACGCTCACGACGATCGGGCACTGCCGCTTCGCTTGCAGCACGAGGCGCACGGCCACGGTGCCGCCGATGAGAAACCGGACATTGGGTATGGGCGTGATGACGATCGACCTTCCATACTCGATTCCGACGGTCACCCTGTCCATCAGGGTATACGGTCCGCACGATCCGTCGAGCACCGTGACGTCCGCCTGCTCGGCCGTCGGTCCGTCGGCACCGATCTCGATCACGATCTTGTCGATGACGCACGGGCTCTTCGGAACGACCTTGACGATCGTCCGGACGCCCGCAAGAAGCGTGCGGCGCTCGATGAGCGATGAGTCCTGCGGCTCCATCGTCTACCCACTGACTGGATGGCGAAGCGCCGGACGATGAAGCTTCGGCGTCGGCTCGGGGCTGAAGACGTACTGGAACATCGTCCGCACGATCCTACACCAGTTGCTCTTGAACTCTTCCGATTGCGCTCGAAACATGTGCTCGTCGGACGACGTCGGAGGAATACCGACCGCGTTGTCCGGGACGAATCCGAGGCCTCGACGATGCGTAATCGTGAAGAGCAGGATCGCCGCGCGCTCCTCGGCCTCGTTCGACAGGGGCATCGCTGGCTTTTCAAGGCCATGCAGCCCGAAGACGAGGCCGTGGAACGCGCCTCCGAGCACCGCGCCGACGATGCTGGCGGCGCGGAGATCTGCCTCCTCGCCGCCCATCGCCTGCCGCCGGCCCTTTCGCTTGCGCGAGGACGCCATCAGCGCCCCTTGCGAGCCTTCGGTCGCTTCGACGCGATCGCGCGCTTGCCCTTGCCGAGCTTCTTGCCCGGCTTCGCGGCGGAAGGCCTGCTTTGACGAGCGCTCGTCGCCGCGACCTGAGGCTCGATCTTCGGCAACGACTTCCTCACGATCCCGAACTGGCCCTCAAGCTTCAAGAGTCCTTCGGCGAGCGCGGCACGCAGGACCTCCGTGCGCGTGAGCCTGATCCCCGGCCGCTCGAAGCTCGGAATGAGCGCGTCGGCGCGCCGCATCCAGTCGCTCGAGACACGGATCGCAATCTGCCGCTGGTCCTGATCGGTCTTCCTCTTCATGTGCTTTCGCTCCTTGTTTCCTGTTCGATCCACTTGCGGCGAATGTGCGCTCGACCGAGCGCCATCGCCTCCGCACGCAACATCGCTCCAGAGAAGCCCTTCGAACGCTCGATGAGCTCGTCGACCTCCCGCTGCTCCAAGGACAGCGCCGAGAGCCACTTCTGCACCATCGCCCGACGCATCTCTTCGACGGGCAGCTCGAACGTCACCTGCGTCGGGAACCGACGGAGGATCGCCGGATCGACCACGTGCGGCACGTTCGTCGCCGCGATGATGATCTGCTCGACCGGTGCTCCATCGAGACGCCCGATCAGGGTCGCGGTCACCCGCTTCGCCTCACCGATATCGTCTTTCGGAGCCTCACCGCGATTGGACGCGAGGGCATCGACCTCGTCGAGCATCAGCACCGTGGGCGCCTTCTGCGCTTCCTCGAAGAGCTTTCCGATGTTCTTGCCGGTCTGGCCCATGTACTGCTCGATGACCTGTTCGAGGTCCGCAACGAGCAGCGGCAGGCCGAGCCGCTCGGCGATTGATCGCGCTGCGAGGGTCTTGCCAACGCCCGGCGGACCGACGAAGAGGATGCGCGTCGGGGCATCGAGCTTCGCCGCAAGGAACTTCGAGGCGATCCGGAGGTCCTCGACGATGGTCTCGATCCTCTCCGCGGTCGCCTTCGGGAGCACGAGCTCCGATGCGGCCATCGACGTCGCCTGCGTCGACGCAACCGGCGGATCTGCTGGCCGCCAGACCTCCATCGGAGACAGCGACGCGATCGCCGTCGAGATGGCTCGGATCTTCTGCGCCGATTCCGCATCGCCGAGGCGCTCGGCCGCAACGGCCATGACCTCGAGACACTTCCGCTCTGCCTCGGGGTTTCTCGTCTTGATGGCGCGGACGAGCTTTTCGACCGCGATGCCAAGTGCCGTCGCGCGCGCCATCACCGATTCTCCGCGATCAGACGATTGGCGAACTTCATGAACGTGCGCTTCACCTCTTCGTCGCGTTCCGGGCTCGCCTCACGAAGCACGGGCATGACGTGGACCACCGTGCCTCGATAGAGGCAGACGACGACGCGTTGCCCGCATTGGAGATCCGCCGGGCGCGCCTCGACGGCGAGCGGGTGAAGAATCGAGACTCCCTCTCTCGAACGCACGGCGACGGCCGAAGGCGTACATTCCACGATCTCGCCTGCGCGCGTCGTGATCTCTTCGAAGATCTGCTGCCGCTTTGCCCACCTGCGGCGCGACGTCTCCATCCGCACGACCGCGTAGGTCATCGCGCCGACGACGCAGATTCCAAGTGCGAAGGCGAGAGTGCTCATGGGCGCTCTGGGACGCACGACCACTCCGAGCACGCGCTGACGTCGACGCGCTTTTCGTACGTCGTGTCTTCGGCGAAGTTCGAGTGCAGCCACACGTCGCCCATTCGCGAGCACCCCGTCACGCGCCATCGCTTGCCGTTGTAGGTCGCGAAAAGCTTCGCTTCGTTCGGCTCCCGCAGCTTGTCCAGCTCTGGCCTGCGGAAGCTTGCGAACCACTTCGCTGCGTACGGATCCGATGTCGGATCCGCGATGAACTCGTCGATGTGCCTCATCAAACGCCACCCAGTCTCGGCTAGTAGATATCGACATGCAACGCAATACGCACGGCCTTCCCACCATACGACCGGGGCGTGGCAGCACACCGAGTAGTCCGATTCGTCGCGCTGGACGGCAGCGTGCACTTCATCCGGCAGCAAACGGTCATCGGCCATCAGTACAACGTCGAGGCGACGAGGCCACGCCCTTCCTTCACCCATTCGCCGCAAGGCTTCGTCCGCGACACGCCGTCGTCGTTGATGCGCAGATCTTCGGCATCGTCGAGGCGCGTCACCTCGGGCGGATCCATGTCCTCCTCTGGGTCGCAGTTGATGATCTCTCGGTAGACGCGCATCGCGTCCTCCTCGTCGGCTGCGGCGACCCAGTGCCTCTCGCTGTCCTCGACCAAATACACGTGAAGATCCATCACTTGCCTCCCTTCCATCCTCCCTCGGAAATCGTGAGAGCTCCTCGCCGCACCAAGGCGGCGATCCCGGATGGCCCAATCCCGCCGTCGAACCCATTGGCGCTATATCGCCTATGCACTTCGAGTCCGTGCTCGACGCAGAACCAGCAACCGTTGCCGAGCGGAATGACCGCTGGCGCGCTGCACTCGCGATCTTTGAGACCTCTGACAGGCGACGGGACGCATCGACGCGAAGGCAGCAGCTTCGCCAGTATGTTGTTCAGATCGTCGTAGAGCGATGGGTACTCTAGTTCGCAGGACTCCGCGTAGGCTTCGAGCGCAATGAGCGCGTGCTTGTCGTGCACGAGGTCGAGCACGAAGTATTCGCAGTGCTCGTGCTTGCCGCCGGGACCGGACGAACCGTCGGTGCGCTCGACGAGGTACTTGCGATAGAGACCGCGCGTCGCGTCGCTATCCATGGCTCAAGCCTTTCTTCTCTGGACTGGCGTTGTCCTCCCCTTCGATCACGGCGTCCCTCCCCGTGATCGAAGTCCCCGAACCCAACGGATCACGGCCTCGCGGACGGCATGCGTCGGACCTTCGGCCGCGAGCCTTGCGCGCCCGTACAGCACTTGGTCCTGAATTGCATGCGCGTCATCGATCGCAATCTCGGCTTCTCCCCATCGCCAGATTGCCTCGACGACGGAACGGGGTGGACCGGCCGTTGGTGCAAGGCGAAGCGCATCCACGGCAGCCATCGCCTCTTCGGCAGTCGCGAATGACGCCTGCGCAGGCATGGCCCACGCGTTCCATCGGCCGTGGACGTCGAGATACACCTCCGACGTGCCCTCATACCCGTGGCGGGCGTACACGCTCGGACTACGAGAGCCATCCGCTTTCACGACGTGGCGAATCGCGTTCCACGGCGACTTCGTCTCCGGCACCGGCGACGGAGTGGAAGGTTTGCGATCGCCAGCGTCCCATTGCGCACTGCACGCCGCGCCGCAGAATACTTGCCAATCGAGCCGTGGCTTTCCACACCGCTTGCACGTGGGCGTCGGTGAGCTCGTTAGGTGCGCGTGCATCAAGCGGATGTCCTCGGGCGATGTGGACGTTCCCTCCGCGGGCGCGGGAGACGAACGAGCGGCAAGCCATTCGCGCCCAGCGTCGAGCGCAGCCTTCACACCCTCATGCCCATGCGCATCGCAGTCGTGCACGCGCAACAGGTGCTCGGCGGCATCGCACAGTCGCTTGACGATGCTGGGCACAGACCACGGCTGGTCCATACTCAACGCCTCCGCGCGGGAGGTGGCGATCAACGACGCTCGTGCCTTGGCCAGCGATTCCCACTGCGCGCACAAGTGCCCGAGCGACTTGATCTCGACATCCGTCTCGGCCCTCTCTGTCTCGCACGCGCGGAGTTGAGCGGCGGCGCGGCGGAGAAGCTCGATCACCCTTTCGCCGCAATCGATGGAGTTGTCCGCCATCGATTCGAGCTTGTCCGCCGTCTCGCTTCTGACTCCCGCGATCGCCGAAAGGACGCGCGCAGCCTCCTCAAGCGCAGAAACATCATCGCTCGCCAGAACCGCTGTACATCCGGTGCTTGAGGCGCGCGCGAGATTCGCAATGCGCTTGCACGCGTTCGCCAGTTCTTCAGCACTCATCGTCATCGCCGTCACCTTTTCTCAGCTTCACGCGCTGTGACTCACGCTGGCATTTGCAACCAGGGCACGCACGACATCGTCTTCGGTGGGCGCGAAGGCGTCGAAACTACCTCCGCCCGCTTTCCAGCGGCGGAGCATCGCGGCCACCACGAATCCGCGCGGCGTCATCTTGAAGCGCGGGTTGACCGCCGAGCCCACGTCCTCCAGGAGACCCACGGCGATCAGATCCGCGATGCAGTCCCAGTCGTCGTGCTGCTCGATTGTCTTTCCGTCCTTCAATCGCGTCGGGTGGGCGCTTGCATCGTGACCATGCCCGTAGAAAGGGTGGCGCGCGTCGATGCACCGCATACGCTGGATGTCCGGCGCTCCCCTACCATTACCATCGACGCATAACGTCTCGATGTACGCGAAGGTCGACCAGTGATCCTTCCCGAACGTCGTCATGTCGACTGCCCATATCGCAGCCGTTCGCTCAGCGTCTTTCTTTGCGGCGCGTCGCTCTCGGTGGTTTTTCGTCGCCATCTTGCAATCGTCTGGGTAGGCGAGCACCCACGCTCCACGATCGTCGTCGGCCGGGAACGGGTGAACCTTCGTCACCTTGCTTCGTTCATCGAGCGCGATCCACGCCCCACCGTGGCTGCAGACTCTCCGCACGGTGCCTGTTGCGTTCAGCGCGATTCCGTCGTGGTCACGGAGGACGATGACGCGTTGACCAGTGGCAAACGAAATCATGATTGCACCTTCTCTCTTTCCCGAAGCCACTCGACGAGCCATCTCACGTGAACTGCTTCCGCTATGGAATCGTGGCTGTAGTACGCAGCAGGAATGTCCTCGACAACGCAGCGGATCTCTCCGGCAGAGAGTCCGCCGCGGCTAGCCAGTTCCTCGAGCGACTGATCGTGGTTCCGACGAGCGCGAGCCTCGAACGGCGCGATGCGCGGCCACGGAATCGTCTCCGGGCACTCCGGATGCCTTCGCAACGTCTGCGAGTGCACCGGGAATTGTCGTACCGAATCGACCTCCGCCGCCACGGCGGACGCGCTCAGTGCGGGGTCGTAATCGCCGGATCGGTTTTCGATCGCAGCCCCTGCAGCCTTTCGGTCAGCAGTCCCCTCCGAACGCGTCGCGCCGGGCGACGAAGACTCTGGTGCCATCTCCGCGAACGCGCGTGCATAGAAGGGCGCGAACGGCGACTCGGCGAGAAATTCCGAGCGCGTCATCCATCGAATCGGGCATCCCTCCTCGATTTGCCGCGGTTCTCCACTCGCAACGACGGAGAAGAGAACAACGCGACTTGCGCGCCCGCGCTTGCTTGCCGACTCGATACCGTGCTCCCCCTCGAACACACGGACGGCTCTTACGGTCTCAAGGCCGGTCTCCTCGCGAAGCTCGCGCGCTTGCCCCTGCTCCGGCGTCTCACCCTCTTCGACCATGCCTCCGGGCAGCGACCAGCCATCGTATCGCTTGTTCCAGACGCAGAGGATGCGACCACGCGCATCCTCGATGAGCGAGACGGCGGCGTAACGAATCGTCTTCTCCGCCGCTGGCGAAGGAGCAGAAAGAATGGCGCGCGTCTCCTCCAGTTTCCGCATCTTGTTGCCGGACGGCGCGAGAGGCATGACCGCCGTGCGCAGCCACGCTTCCCATTCGCTGCATGCGAAACGGAGCCCTTCGCGCAGGCGATCCCTCTCGGCGCTGGCCGCAGCGAGCGCGACCTCCGCATCGACCGCTCGCTTCTCCATCAACGCCATCTTGCTCTCGGACGCGCAGAGTTGCGCGGCCGCGCGCTTGAGCAGATTCGAGTCCACCGGCGTGTCGTATCGATCGTGGTCCTCGGCGACGCGCTCCAACCCCTCTGCCAGTCCGCTCGGCATCGCCGAAGCGAGAGAGCGGAGAACCTGCTCCGCTTCGGAGAGTCTCGCGGTGTCGAATTGATCGTCGAGCAGGTCGCGCGCGTTCCCAACCGCCTTCGCCATCGCCTCGTAGTCCGCGCTCGTCGTCATCGCTCCATCTCCAATCGCGAAAGATCCTCGTCCGTCGCCCCGAGCTTGGTCAGGATCGCCTTCACCTTGCTCTTAGAGAGCGACGTGCGAACGAAGACCGTCTCTCCGTCGCGAAGCTCCTCCAAGATGCACTCGAAGAACTCCATGTCTACACCCGCCATCTGCTCGGCCATCACTTCGGCTCCGGGGCGAGGGCGGAGCGGGCAAGAGGTCGCCGCGCCAGGCCGCTGTTCGATGTTCGATGTTGACGACAGCCTCCAACGCCCGCTTGTACCGCTCGACATCGGCGAGGGCGGCGTCGCGCTCACTCCGCAAAGCGGCCGCATGCGATATCGCTCGATCGATATGCAGTTTCATGTGCAGTGCAACCACCAACGACATGTCGCCTACGAAGCAGCAGTCAATGCCATCGTGTGCATCCCAGAGAACGCACTGGTGACCAGCCTTGTGTTTCTGACAGCGGTTCACCTCGCGCCCGCTTTCTTTCTCTGCGTCTTTCGCTGAGTCCGCCGAGCTCTTGCGTTTCGACTTCGGGCGTCGAACGCTCATCGTCGTCGCTCCCCGGCTTCCGCAGCAGCGCGCATCCGTCGCCAAGGGGCGCCTGCTCCAACGATGATCCGAGCCGCGTCGAGCACAGGACCTTCACTTGCATCGCGCACGATGCGCTCGGCCACTTCGTAGATCGTTTGACCCCGTTGCACACCTAGAATGCGCCGCACTCGATTGTCGAGCTCAATCGCGTCGTCTGGAATCTCGTCGGGCGTTTCTGAGCAGACGCACGATTGGGCCGTGGATCCGCAGAGGAAACACTGGCGATCACTGTCCTCCGCTGGCTTCTTGGGCTTCGCGTCCTCGAGCAATGCCCTGAGTGTCGCTGCCTCCATCACGACGGGACACGAGAGCGTCGAGACGTCGTCCCCTTCTCCCTGCCACTTCCACACTCCCTCTCGGTCGGTCTTCACGACGTCGAGTTGCTTGCGAACGTCGCGAAGCTCGTCGAGCGCCCGCTTCAGTTCGTCGACGATCTCTGGGCGCACGGAGAGCTGGGCAGCGGCGCGGCGGAGAAGCTGCTGCTGCTCCTTGGAGATCAACATCCTCGGACCATCGCCGGGCTCGCGCGGCCTTGCTCCCTTGTCCGCCATCGCCTCCAGTTCCTTCGCCGTCTCGCTCGGCGAATCCGCAAGCATCCGGAGGACGTTTGCGACCTGCCGCTGCCGAGCGGTCCGCGAGACTGGGGGCGGCCGATATGCGCCGCCGATCAACTCGAACGACCGAGCCTCCTCCTCCATGAACTCGGCGAGCTCCGAATACGGAAGATGCGCGGGTGGTTCCGCGTCGAGCTCCAACTGAAGGAGCGACGCGAAGTGCTGCTCAGCGGCACGAAGCCGCTCGCGCGTGTCGCCGCCGACGTCGAATTGCGCGGCCTTCTTGCAGGCCTCGAGCATCGATTGGTACTTCTTGATCCGATCGATGACGATCATCGCACGCCTTTCAGATACAGAAACAACCGGAGCGCGCGCTCCCTGCGCCTGATCATGACGCCCATGCGATCACCGTCGGGCGTCCGACGGCGCAGCGGCGAGCCGTGAAACCACGACCGCTCGAGACGCGCGTCGAGCACGAGGACCTGCGCGGCGGCGCGCGCGCTCGGCGAGATCTGCAACGCGGCTGTCGCCACGACTCACTCCGCTGCGTTGTCCGACGGCGACTTCGACTTCTGCGTGCGCTCGGTCCTTTCGGCCTGGCCTCTGCGCGCGCGAAGCCAGCGCTCGTTGCGCTTGACCTCCTTCGTATCCGTCGGCGTGGGCGACGGCGCGTCGGGCTTGAGGACGCGGCGGTTCAGGATGTTCGTCGCCGCGTTGTCGTCCTGGTCCCAGACGTGGCCGTTCGGGCACGTGTGCACGAGTTCTTTGGCCGCGTCGAACTGCTGGATGATCTGGCACTGCGAGCACGTCAGCGTCACGTTCTCGGGCGCGACGTACTCGACGACGCACGCGTTCTTGATCGCCCCTTCGAGCTCGCTCGTCGCGACGAGATGACGGTTGCTGCGCGCCTTTTCGACCTGGTGCTTTTCGGGCCGCTCGAGATTCGGACGACGTGCGATCTTGCTCCGGTCGAACTTCGGCAGAACGACGAGCGCGTAGGTCTTCGCAAGCTTCGAGGCGAAGACTCGATAGAGGTCCCTTCGTTGACCGAGCGCCTTGCGACGCTGACCGACCTCGAAGTGCCAGAGGTGCGAGTCGCGATATCTCCACGCCTCTAGCGCGATGAAGAGGTCCTCGTCGCCTGCGAAGCGGTGAGATCGCCAGTAGCGCACGAATGATTCGAGGCGCGCGCACGACCTCCACTGCGAAAAGCGCTCCCTCTTGAACCACTCGGGGACGACGACGCCCGCGGGCACCTCCGCAAGGAACCCGACGATGAACCCGATCGCCAAATTGAACTTCTCGTCTCGGAGCGCACGCAGCGTGTCGGCGTAACGAAGCTCGCGAATGAGCGCCGCCGGAAGCCGGAGCTCGCCCTCACCGTTGGAGTCGTCGCTCCAGCGGGCCACCCGGATCTCATCGCCGATGACGCGCCATCCGACGTCGATCCCCACGGCTCCCTTCGGCGCCGTCGGATCATCGGCCGCGCGCACGACCTCCGGCACCGAGATCGTGAAGTCCACGTACCAGCGCTCGTTCGAAGCGTGCCTGCGGCAATGCACGGCGATCCACCGGATGATCGCGCCCTCCGGAAACGGCCGGTGCAGCCTCACCGAAAACGTCGCGAAGATCGGCTGGCGCTTTGCGGCCGTGCCGATGCGAAGCTCGAGCAGGTAGATGTTCTTGCCGCACTTTCCGTCGGCGCTCGGCGGCATCGGTCGAAGCCTCGCACGAGTGTCCTTGCCTTCGAGCAGCTTGCTTGGATCGAGACCGTGCTGGAGCTGGATGGCGATCGTCCCCTCGCCGCTCCAGCGAACGAAGCGCGGATCGTTCGGCTCGGCGCCGTCGTAGAGCGGCATCTGCGACGAGGCCTGCATCGCGGCTTCGATCCGAAGGTAGGTGCCCCAGTAGACGCCGCAGTATGCGCGCGCGCTTCGTCGGAGCTCGCCGGCAAGCTCGTTGATTTCGTCGCACCGGCGCACGATCGTCTCGTCCTCGCGGACCCTCTTGCGGGCCTCGGCCAGCGCCCTCTTGGCCTCACGCAGGACCTTGCGCGCTTGCTCGACCGACGCACGCAGCTCCGGCGTCGCGGCGTTGCGCGATCGCGCCTTGACCTTCGACGTGCGCACGACCGCAAGAGAGCGCTCGAGCATCTCTTCGGCCGCGACGACCGCGCGGCTCAGCGCCGGAACGTCCCCCGCCTGCGCGATCGCCTCACGAATTGCAGCGCGCCGACCACGCTCGATCTGCACGAGGTCGTTGCGATACGCGTGCGCAAGGCGCATCTGAGACCGTACGAGCGCCTCCTGTTGCATCGGAGGCCTGCCGCCGTAGCGGAAGACGCGTTCGGACATGTGTTGCTTCTCCCATGTGGATCGCCGCATGCCATTGCGATGCGGGTGATTCAGTCAATCTACCGTACTCTTCCGTCGGATGGCAAGTTTCCCAGTTTCCCCCAAAGTCGCGGCGTTCAAAGCGCCCCGCGATGCGCTGGCACGCCCCTACGCCCCATGGGTCGAAGGTATCGCGACGTTTCCGAGCGCCTCGCGATGCGCTTTTCTGTCGATGGCCTCTCTCGCAGCGTCTAGCGCCCTGCGATGCGCTTGCTACACACGTCGCCCGTGGCCCGAGTCGCGGCGTTGAGCGCCCCCGCGATGCGCTTTCTTCTTGCGGAGGGGCCGCCACGTCAGTCGCGACGTTTCGGGGAGCGCCTCGCGATGCGCTTGCAACGTTTTTTTCCTCACCCCTCCTCTCGGAAGAGAGCGATCTGCTCCGTCGTCGTCGTCGGCAACGGTCGCTCGTCGAGGATCGACTGACGGATCTTGCGCGCCGCACGGAGCGCGGACGCGTACGATTCCACCCAGAAACACTCGCCATCTCCGGGCATCTCCGCCTTCTCATCCCACACGTAGCAGGACACGACGTAACCCTCGGTTGCCGAATCTTCGGGTGACGACGGCAGCGCTGGAATGCGAATGCATTGATCGAATCGAATCGGGCCATCGAGCACGACGACGCGCTTTGATGGGGCATGCATCCACGTGATGTGGTCGCCTCCGATGGGGATCCACTTCTCCGCGATCATCTCCGGCCCGAGCGGCCTCGCATTTTCGATGTCCATGTTGCTCCTCCTAGAGGCGAGCTCTTGAGCGCGTCTCGCTGCGCGTTTCGACATTCGATTGTAGCTTATTGCCAACGTCCGTCAACCATAGCGATGCCTGTCCATCCGCAGCGGCTACATCGCTGATGGACGTGCACCCCGGGCTCGCTGCACTTGCGCAGCCAGAGGAACCCGTGCCTCGCTCGACGCTGCGGCGAGCAGAACACGATGAATGGACCCAACGCCTGAAATGGAAGCGCCCACTGCAGCGGACCTTCGCACTTGTCATCGCCGCACTTCCAGCCTTCGAGAGACTCTGTCTTCGCGATGGCCGCGTGAATCCTGCCACATCGCAGGCATACGATGACCCTGCTCTTGAAATCGGCGGACCCGCACGCGGGGCACGCAGACCAATACCCGACCTTCGGTCGATGCGACTCGCTCGCCTCGGCGGCTGGATATCGATAGGCGTCGTCGTTCATCGCGGCACCGTCTGCACCTCGACGCGGACCCCGTACGTCTTCGCCTTCTCCTGCCCGTATGTCCACGTGATCCTGCCCGACGCGCCATCGTCGCGCCCGAACATCTTCGCGACGGTGTCGCGCACGGCGGAGAGCGCAACCGCATCGTTGTCGCCGGCGTCGAGCAGCCGTGGGGCGATGCGTACGAGCCGGATCGCAAGCTCCTGCTCGCGGGTCGCCGCGATGAAGAGCCGGAGCGCTGCGGCGCGCGCGAGGTAGACCCACACGATCTCCTTCTGCGCCCTGACTCGACGATCGCGCTTCGACCAGTGCTCGCGACGGTTCTTCTCGGAGACCGTCTTGACGGGCACATCGATCGTGATCGAGGTCGCCATCGTGATCGCTCAGTGCTTGCGGAACGCGAAGTAGGTGACGGCGCCGACGCAGAGCATCGAGACGACGAGGCGAAACCAGATCCTCGGCTTCGGCCCGAAGCTCGTCGACGACTTCGGCCACACGATGGGAACGGCGAGCGCAATTGCATACCACTCGATCGTCATCGTCGGCCAAATCCTCTTCGGAAGGACCATCCCGAGCAGGTAGACCACGATCACGAATGCCCAGTAGTAATGGTTGATCGTCTGAATCCACTTCGGATCGTCCGGGTAGCGCTCGACCGTTCCTTTGCCTCCGCAGCCAGGGCACATCCGCGTCCCAACGGGTGCCGTCCGCACTGGTGGGATCCGGTTCCATCCTCGTCGTTTCTTCGGCGGCTCGGTCAACATTGCCAACATGATCCGACCTCCTTGAGGTCCTGGTGCACTCCGTGTTTTTCTGCCGTCGCTGGCTCGACCGTTCCACAGACCGTATGCCCGTCGTATTCGATCACGACGTGCACGGGCCATTTGACATTCTCGAGCTTGCTACCGACACTCCACGCGCTCACGAGCGCCGTCAAGAGCATCGCGTTGCCCGCCGTCGTCGCCTCCGATGGCTCTCGATGGAACGTGATGGCGCACTTTTCGAGGAAGCTCCTCATCGCGTCGTTCGCCGCAGGCGACTGACTCTTCAAGCAACAGTGCTTGAACTTCTTGCCGCTTCCGCAGAAGCAGGGATCGTTGCGACCGGTCTTCACGGTCGATCTTTCGCTGGCGCGTAGCCAGCGCTGCGGAGCGCGGTTTCGAGGTCCTCGGAGAACGAGGCGTCGACGGCGCGACGGCGCTGCGCGTACTCCCAGAGGAGATCCTGCGCCATCGGGTCCTTCACCGAGAGCGGGACCTTGCCCCGAGGACACGTCGGGTACTTGTCGGATTGAAACTCGCCGTCGATCAGATGCTCTCCCATCACCTCAACCCACTTTCTCTGTCGCGAATCGGTATCCCATCGAGAGCAGTGCGGCGTCCGCAGCCGCCTTCGCCTCTTCGAACGTCGCCTCGGCTCCTTCGTGACCGCCGTACTTCGGGCCATAGTCGACCTGCCACATGTACACGATCGTACGGCGAATGGTCTTGACCGTGTCGCCACCCTCGACGTGCTCCTCGGAGGTCTCGACGATCTTCGCCTCCACGATCGCCGCGAAGCATTCGCCTACGTCGTCCTCACGGAAGCCGTAGGAAAGATCGCTTCGCACGGAGCATCGCCTCGATTCCGCAGTCGGTTTCCGATCGACGATCGATCGGTACCAGTCGCCATCGGTCCACTCGCCAGCGACATTTGGAGCAGCCCGCAGCGCCGCAAGCACCTCGTCTCCCGACATCCCATCCCAGATCGTCGTGGCCATCTTCGCCGTCTCCTTCATCCACTCAAGAGTTTCCAGCCAGCACGAGCGAGCGCCGCATCCGCAGCGGCTCCCGCTTCCGTGCTCGTCAACGCGCAGCCGTGGTCACCCTCGATGACCCACATCCAGGCGCGCGCGAGAAGCGGCGACGGGTTCCACGTCATCTGCTCGATGCGCGCGGCCCACGTGCACGTACGGCCTTTCACGCGCCGCACGAACGAGAGCTGGCACTGCTCCCATGCCTCGGCGATCGCCTCCTTGGCGGCAGGCTCTCGCGACGTCGGATACTCGCCGATCACGGCGACGCCTCCGTCGGCGAGCCATTGAAATGATTCGAGTAGGCGTCGATATCGAAGGGCACGAAGAATCGGCTGCGGCGCTTGCCCGTGTACCCGCACTCGCTGCAGCCTGCTTGCGAGCGCACCTCTCCCTCCTCGATCTCCGTGCAGCCCGAGCAATCGAGCGTGACCGTCGAGAAGTAGCCCTCGAATCCGTCTTCGACGACGACCTTGTGCCGCTGGCCGTCGTGGCCCACACGGAAGCGGTAAGCGGGAACGCTGCGGACGACGATCGCGTGCTCGGACATCTCTACGCCCTTCCTTTCTTCATGCGCCGACGCGGCAGCCGCCACCACGATCGGAAGCGATCGGTCCAGTCAGGCTCGAGCACCTCGCGCGAGACCATGACCGCGTTTCTCGCCTTCTCGTTCCAGAGCACGTTCCAGCCCGTCTCTCCGCGCGCAACGCGCTCGTAGTTGAATTGCTGCCTCTTCTGATCGTCGTTGAGGAGCGCTTGCAACCGTAGGATGTCGCCGTGATGCAGATGCACGCGGGACCCAGCGCGATCGCTTCCGACGAGCCAGACGCGAAGATGGAGCCCCTTCTTCGTCGAGAGCACGACCGCGTGCTCGATCCGAAGGCCCATCTTCTTGATCAAGCGCTGCGCCGCGATCGCTCCGCGCCTGCTCGGGAAATTCGGTGGCGATCGCGACCCGTCGTCTTGCAGAATCGGTCGCAGGTCGTAGTCGACCTTCAACGTCGCGGTCCAACCGACCCGCTCGCGTGAGATGGACGACTTGAACGCGTTCGGCCTCGACGCCGTCGTCACGACCGCGAACGATGCGTCGAGCTCCCTCATCGCTTCTTTCGCTTCGGCGTCTTTCGCTTCGGCTTGGAGGATCTCGCGGATCGAGCCGGCTTCTTCGCCGCCTTCTTTTTCCGCCGCTCGACCTTGGCCCGAGCCTTCGCCGCTGCGGCGTGAAGCTCCTCTCTGGCTTCGCTGCGGGAAAGACCTTTTTCTCGAAGCTTCGCGTAGCTCGAGACCTTTTCGCTTTCGATCGCGCGACGTCGATCCGTCGGTGCCTCGTTGACCTCGATCCATGGCTTCCACGTCCTCCCATCGTCGTTCGAGTACTCGACGTTCAGGCCCTTGACGATCGTCCGCGTCTTTTCGTGCGCGACGAAGGTCGCGCCCCACGCGATCTGAAACGCCGTGCGCTCTACCCATCCCGTGACCCCGAAGTAGTCCGGACACGCCTCCTGGAGCGCCGTCTGGAGCCGCCGCTGCAGCGCGTCGCGCAGCTCGCGCTCCTCCTCCTTCGGCCCCGTGATGAGCACCGTCTCGGCCGAACGACGCACCTTCAGGCTCATCCTGTCTCGTCCTCTCCTTCGATCCCGAAAGGCTCAGGCCACGTGCTCTCGTCGTCCGGATCGAACTCCGGGACGCCATCCGGACCGACGCCGAGAGGAAACTCCGGCGGCGGTGGTGGCGACGGCGCGCCGCCCTTGCGCGGACCCCGCGGCTTCTCGGTCGTCTTGCGACTGGGTCTCTTCTTCTCTGGGGCTTCCTTTCGCCGGTCGATGTCGCGGACCCAGCGCCGCTTGCTCGCTCGATGTCCCGAGGCGACCTCGACGTAGTACGTCCGGCCGAGCGCATCGCGCTTTCGCAGGATGCGCGGCTTGTACCCAATCGGCCGCCTTGCCACAGCGCCACTCTACCCCTGTTCCGAACGGCCTGGGCTCTTCGGACACGTGACTTCCGTCGCTCGGCCCTGGATGCAGAGCTCGTTTTTCTCTGGCCTCGCTGGGATCTTCACCGCAAGACCGCACTCAGTGCATTGGCCGACGAAGCCGTAGGGCTGCTCCTTGAGCGTGACGGGGGCTGCGTGCTGGCGAAGGCCGTAGATGAAGAGCGCGAGCTTCCGCCTCCCGCGCAGAGTCAAATTCACCGACGATGCGCACATCCCCTTGACGACTGAATCGATGCCGCGCGTCTGAATCTCGAGGACGACTTTTTCGAGGAACGCGGTCTGCGCGTCCGGCACTCCCGCAGCCGTTCTCGTATCGACGATGCGCCAGTACGAGAGCTTCTTCAGCGCCTGCGCGATCAGCTCTTGTGGCGATTGTTTCTGATCGAGCTCCGAGACGATGTCTGTCCAGTGCGGCGGGTCACATTCTCCTGTCCACTCGACTCCTACGAGAAACATCCGCGCATACCGCTTCGCAACGTCTTCCGTCTCGAAGCGTTCCTTCCGCCGCAGCCATTCGTTTCCCGTCCACTCATCGAGCGTGAACGGGAGCGACCCGCGATTCGTAACGTCGATGAGACCTTTTCCTGCATCCCTGTTCGTCGTCATCGCTTTTCCCCAATCCCGAGTTGAACGCCGATGCTGAGAAGCTGCTCGCGTAACGACTTCAGATCGGCGAGCGCTGCGTCTCGCTCGACCTCCGCGTCGCGCCGCAGTTGATGCGGCGTCTTGGCCTCGGGCCCGACGCGCTGCACGCGCACGATGACGCGTCGGCCCTCCCCATCCATCAGCGTCTGCTCGACGTAGTTCTCCGCATCATGCTCATCGAGCAGATTGAAGAACGCCTGCGCCATCATGCGCGTGACGTTGTTGCCCGAGATGTGAACGTCGAAGCCCTTCTCGTCTGCGCTCGGACCCATGCCAAGCAGGAGCAGATCCTGCTGCTCCGGATCCGGCACGACGCGGCGCCAGCCTCGAAACATCCCCTTCGCCCACGCCTTCCAGCGACGCGACCATCCGCGCGCCTCGTCCCGCTCGGCCGTGACCGCAGCCAGCTTCGCGCGCAGATCGTAATAACATCCTGCGCAAATCCCAAGATTCGCTGCTCGCAGAACACCATCCGCATTCACACAGTCGTTGCCGTTGCGCCAGCACGTCATGTCGCCCCTCCGAAGATCGCCTGCCGCAGCCACTCGATTGCTGCCTTCCACCATGGAGGTCCGCTCGGTCGAGCATGCAACGCAACAAGACTGCTCCTTCCACCCGACGAGGGCGGAGCGGCAGCAACCCATCTCGTCATCTCACGGGTCTTCGGCGAACGGCCAGTCATCGAGCCGTCCCCGTGAAACATGTACTTGGCGTGGCTCCACCTCTCGCAGTCGCAGCAGAAGCCTACCGCTTCGATCGATATGGCATCGATCTCGCGATAGCTGGGGGCGACGGGCACGATATGTCCACGAACGAGCCAGCTTGGCAATCTCCTTTGGCAGACGCCACAATCGAGATTGAACCCCGTCCACGTATATGTGCCCACCCGAACGGGCAGTTGCGATGCAATCGATCGCAACGTACTGAACTGCTCGATGAGTCCTGGGTCCGGGGACGCGTCATCTGAGCAACGACGGTAGCAGTCGCTCAGCACGATGCCGGTCCTCCCGCAGCCTTCGAACGCGGCTGTTTCCGCATCGCCGCAGCGTATCGGTCCCAGCCGTTCCGGGAGATGAAGATGCACCCCAACATCGTCACGTGATGCATCGCTCCTGAGCAGTCAGGGCACGC
>Ga0335083_10003932_pt1 | contig 19095 bp, 16 predicted proteins | sample Lox_Sample_42_FD_206716 | JGI IMG/M metagenome (GOLD analysis project Ga0335083, IMG submission 206716) | Soil microbial communities from Loxahatchee National Wildlife Refuge, Florida, United States - Lox_Sample_4.2 | ecosystem: Environmental > Terrestrial > Soil > Wetlands | place: USA...
GGTCGCGTCGGGCCGAGCGCGTCTGCCAGTACGACCGATACAGCCAGGCGCGCAGCTCGAGGAAGGGGGGCGAAGCGGCAGCCAGAGACATGTGTCTACTATAACAGACAGCCCCCCGACCGCCAGAGGCACCCGCTCTGTTACGTTCGGAAGAAGGGTTTGAAACGTCTTGACCCTGGACGTCCGACGTGAGGGCTTACATGACAGAGATCGGGGTGGATCGTGGAGAACCTGCTGCGGAAATATCTGTGGGCACTCGACGGCCTGGTCGTCGCCTTGGTCGCCATCGTCGCAGCGCGGTCGATCACGGTCCAGCTGGCCACGTCGCTGTCCGGCCAGGCGTCCTGGCTGCCGGCCGCGCACCGGACAGCCGCCCCGCCCCCGGAGCCGTCGTCATACAAGAAGGAAGTCGACGTCATCGTCAGCCGAAACATCTTCTGCTCCACCTGTCGACCCGTCGATGCCTCCCCCGATGGGGAGCCAGCGGGCCCGCTGGGTCCTCTCAAGACGGCGCTCCCGTTGAAACTGATGGCGATCATGTATGCGCCGGCACCAGCGGGCGCGAAGTGGTCAACGGCCGTGATCCGCGACACCGAGCTGGCCATCGCAGGGCCGTTCCGGGTCGGGGACGCGGTGCATGGCGCGACGATCAGCGAGATCGGCGCGACGCGCGTCATGCTCGACAACGCCGGGCGGACGGAGTTCCTGGATCTGATGGACGGATCTTCCGCGCCGCCTGCGGCCGCTCCGCAACCCCCGGCGCCGGCCCCCGCGATCGCCTCACGGGTGCAGCCCACCCCGCCGGTCGTCACTTTGGGGGTGACCCCACCCAGGTCCGCCCTCGCCGCCCAGCTCTTCCAGGTGCGAGGCGACCGAATCAAGCGCCACCCACATTAGTTCCCGACCCGACACCCGACTGAAACATCGCATCTGATAGGAACGGCCCGATGCCGTTCGGCTGGCCATCCAGATCGGTCGCGGTTGCTGCCGGGGCTGTGCTGGTCGCCGCGCTCGCGATCGGCGTCGAGGTCGCCTGGAACAGGCAACCCCAGGTGGCGCCGCCGGCCACCAGCGACCGCGAGCTCCGCATTTCCGTCGGACGACGGATCTTCTTCGACAAGAGCCTCTCTGAACCGCCCGGGACCAGCTGCGCCAGCTGCCACGACCCCGCGCATGCCTTTGCGGGGAACAACGGGTCGACGAACGGCGTGGCCCAGGGCAGCCGGCCGGGACACTTCGCCCGGCGCAACACGCCCTCGGTCCTCTATCTGAAGTTCATCAAGAGGTTCCACTACCACTGGGAAGAGGACGCGCCGCTGCCCGACGCGTTCGGCGGCTTCTTCTGGGACGGTCGCGTCGATTCGCTCGCGGCGCTGGTCCGACAACCGCTGACCAACCCCGACGAGATGAACGCCCGCGAAGACCAGGTCTTGGCCGCGAAGGTCGGGGCTGCCCCCTATGCGGGCGACCTCCGGCATCTGTTCGGTACGCTCACGACCTCGACTCTGGTCTCCGCTCTCGGGCAGTCGATCGAGGCCTTTCTGCTGAGCGACGAGATGTCGCCGTTTTCATCGCGCTATGACGACTACATTCGCCGTCGGGCCACCCTCACCCCCATCGAGCTGCGCGGGATGGCGCTGTTCCGAGATCCGGAGAAGGGGAACTGCGCATTCTGTCACAAGCTGAACCCGACGGCGGCCACGCCGTCCCGCTCGTTGTTCTCGGACTTCGGATACGAGGCGCTGGCCGTGCCGCGCAATCACCGAATCCCCGCGAACGCCCGCGCTGATTACAACGACCTGGGTCTCTGCGAACGCAACGATCCAAAGTCGCACACCAACGACCCGCGCCTGTGCGCCAGCTTCCGCACGCCGTCGCTGCGCAACGTGGCCGCGCGGCACTACCTGATGCACAACGGGCAGTTCAGCTCGCTGCGGGACGCGGTCGCCTTCTACGCCACGCGCTCGACGGACCCGGCACGATGGTATGGCCCGAACGCCAAGTTCGATGATGTCCCCACGCCCTACCGCCAGTTCATCAACGAACGCATTCCGCCTTACGACAGGCACGAGGGCCAGCAACCACGACTGAACGACGATGACATCGACGCCATCGTCGCGTTCTTGCGAACGTTGACCGACGCTCCATTTCGGGATGGGGCAGAAGGCAACGTTCGACAATCGGAGGTTTCATTCCGAAGATCGGAGAGCGGCCCGGCTCATTGACGCCGTTTGCCGCGCGAAACGCGGCTCTGAGATGGCACATCGCATGCGTCTCGACGCCGCGGCGGGAAACGACCGCCAAGGGAGAAGACACAATGCGAAGCCTCGAGATTCTGCGATGGGCCTCTGCGGGGTCGATCATCGCGATGGGCGCCTGCAACGGCTCGCCCAGCGTCAACACGTCGGACAATGGAGTGGCGGTCGCCTACGCGGGCGGCGGCTCGAACAACCACCGCCCGAAGCCTCCGCCGGGATCGGGCTCGGGCGACCACAAGACCGACAGCCCCATCAAGCACGTCGTCGTCATCGTCGGTGAGAACCGTACGTTCGACCACGTGTTCGCGACGTACAAAGCCAAGCACGGGCAGCACGTCGACAACCTGCTGAGCAGACACATCATCAACGAGGACGGCACCGCCGGACCGGCGTTCGGCTCCGTCGTCCAGAAGACGGCGGTCGACTCGGCCCCCGACGGCTTCCTGCTCAGCCCGCCGCACAAGGCGCCCTACAAGGTGCTGCCGCCGGCCCTGGCAGGCGGCCCGACCGATCCGTTCGTCAGCACCATCGCCGAGGCGCAGGAGCTGGAGAACGGCCTGCCGGACGACTACTACCAGTTCCTGCTCACCGGTGGCACGGGTCTGGCCAGCGGAGCCGTCGACACGCGTCTCCCCAACCCCACCACGCTCCCGCCGGGGCCGTTTCAGCTGACGCCGGGCATCCCCTACGACGCCTACTCGGCCAGCCCGGTCCACCGCTTCTACCAGATGTGGCAGCAGCTGGACTGCAACGTGCAACACATCTCGTTCTCGAACCCGTCTGGCTGCCGCATGGACCTCTTCCCGTGGGTCGAGGTCACCATCGGCGCCGGCAACAACGGTGCGACGCAGCCGCCGGACTTCAACGACATGTCGACCGGCGAAGGCTCGACGGCGATGGGCTTCTACAACGTGCAGAAGGGTGACGTGCCGTACTTCAAGTACCTGGCCGACAACTACGCGATGAGCGACAACTTCCACCAGTCGATCGAGGGTGGCACGGGCGCCAACCACGTCTTCCTGGGGGCGGGAGACGAGGACTGGTTCAGCGACGGCGAAGGCAACCCGCAGGTTCCCCCGGCGCTGAACACCGAGAACCCCGATCCGCAGGCGGGCACCAACAACTGGTACACGCAGGACGGCTACTCGGGCGGCACCTACAGCGACTGCGCCGATGACCACCAGCCGGGCGTCCACGCGGTCAACAGCTACCTCAAGCAGATCGGCATCGACCCGCACTGCGAGAAGGGGCACTACTACCTGCTGAACAACTACGCGCCGGGCTACTTCGGCGATGGGACGGTCAACACCGGCCAGTTCACCATCCCGCCTTCCTCGACGCGCACCATCGGCGACGAGCTGCTCGAGCAGGACATCTCGTGGCGGTACTACGGCGACCAGTTCAATCGCTACCTGGCCGATCCGGACTACACCAACCCGGAGAACAACTACTGCGACATCTGCAACCCGTTCCAGTACGCCACGTCGATCATGGCCAACGACTCGGTGCGGACGACCCACATGAAGGACACCATCGACCTCTACAACGACATCGACCACGACTGGCTGCCGGCGTTCTCGATCGTCAAGCCGAGCGGCGTGGTCGACGGTCACCCGGCGTCGTCGAAGCTGAACCTGTTCGAGGGCTTCACCAAGAAGATCGTCGACCAGATCAAGAGCCACCCGGACCTCTGGAAGGACACGGCCATCTTCATCACGTTCGACGAGGGCGGCGGCTACTACGACGCGGGCTACGTCCAGCCGCTGGACTTCTTCGGCGACGGAACGCGCATCCCGATGATCGTCGTGTCGCCGCACGCGACGGGCGGCCGCATCTCGCACGACTACGGCGACCACGTGTCGGTGCTGAAGTTCGTCGAGCGCAACTGGCACCTGAAGCCGCTGACCAAGCGCAGCCGCGACAACTTCCCGAACCCGGTCACCCGCGCGTCGAACCCGTACGCGCCCGTGAACAGCCCGGCGCTCGGCGACCTGTACGACCTGTTCGACTTCTCACACTGAGAACCGAACCTACGATCGGCGGGCGCCCCGGATCGCGTGGCAGCGCCCGCCGATCGTGAACGGCCCGCCGAGCATGTCCCACGAATAGGCGCACGCGATCCCGGCCGGGGCCAGTACCCGGGCCATCTCGGCCACGCCGCGCGCCGGGTCGGGGACGAAGAAGATCACCAGCGGCATGACGGCCGCGTCGAACGAACGGTCGGGGAACGGCAACGCCATCGCGTCGCCCTGCCGGAGGTCGGCCGAGCGCAAGGCGGGCAGGCTCCGCGCGAAGGCCAGCTGCGCTTCGGAGGGATCGACGCCGTGGATCGACGCGGGGGCGCAGCGCCCGGCGAGCGCCTCCGTGAAGGCCCCGTTCCCGCAGCCGACATCCAGCCACCGCAGGCCTGGCGGGGGGCGCAGCCAGTCCAGAAACGCGTCGCCGGCCAGGCGGCTCCATCGGCCCATGTAGCGCTCGTAGGTCGCCCCGTCGCGAAACTGGATCTCGCCCGTGCTCATCGCGTCGCTCCTCGGTTCTGAAAGATAGCGGACCCGTGAGATATTGGTCGTGATGGCCCTTCGTGTGACGAGAGCCGTTTCGCTACTCCTGACGGTTGTCGTGCCCGTCTCCTGCGGCTCGAGTCAGAAGGCTGGGGGCAGCGGCGGGATGGGTGGCATGGCCGGGGCCGGCGGCGCGACAGGCCCCGGGGGCGTGAGCGGCGCAGGCGCAACGGCCGGCGCAGGCGCAACGGCCGGCGCCGGTGGAACGGCCGGCGCCGGTGGAACGGCCGGCGCCGCCACCGGCGGCGTCGCAGGATCGATCCAGGTCGAAATCCCCGCATTCAACAATGACCTGGATCTGCTGTTCATGATCGACAACTCGCCGACGATGGCGGCGATGCAGCAGAAGCTGGTGGACAGGATTCCCGTGTTCTTCCAGGCGTTGCAGAAGGCGCGAACCGGGCTGCCCAACCTTCATGTCGCGGTCGTCTCGTCCGATCTGGGGGCGCCCGGAGACTCGACCTCCTCGATCGGGTGCACGGCGACGGGAGACGGCGGGCAGTTCCAGTCTCTGCCGCGCGGCACCTGCGCAGCGACGACACTGTTCAACACGTCGACCTACCTCTCGGACGTGAACGGCCAGACCAACTTCACCGATCCGATCGACCAGGTGCTCCAGTGCATCACGCCTCTGGGAGTCACCGGCTGCGGGTACGAGCACCAGCTGGCCTCGATCGATCGAGCGCTGGGCTCCGATGGAGCCCCGCCCCCGGCCGCCAACAAGGGCTTCCTGCGGAGCAGCGCCTACCTGGGCATCATCCTGCTGACGAACGAGGACGACTGCTCGGCGCCGCCCGACACGACGATCTTCTCGCTGAACGGCGGGGCGCAGAGCCTCTCGAACCCCGACGGGCCGCTCGGGCGTTACCGCTGCAACGGTGGCCCGCGCGGCGGGCACCTGTGCAAGGATCCGGCGACGGGACAGATGATCGTCCCCCCGCTGACCGCACCCGCGAACACGACGGGGAACCCTCCGCTGCTTCAACTGACGGACTGTCGGGACAACGACACGGGAAGCAGCGCCCTGACGCCAGTCAGCACCTTCGTGCAGCACATCCGGGCGCTCAAGGCAGATCCGGATCACAAGATCATGGTCGCCGGCATCATGACCCGACCCGATCCGTACGGCGTGATGTGGATCGCGGCGCCCGCCTCGTCTCCGGGCGTCGCCGGACAGTTGTGGCCGTACGTGATGCACGAATGCGGCGCCACCGGCGACGTCAACGTGAACCCGATGGCGGAGCAGCACACGACCGACGGCAGCGTCGGGGATCCGGGTGTGCGCATGACCCAGTTCGTGAGCTCGTTCCCGTACGCCGTGCTCGCGTCGAGCTGCGATCCGACCTATCAGTCCACGATGCAAGCCATCGCCAGCCGGCTGGTCGCGCTGATGGCCAGCCAGTCGTGCGTGGCCCTGGGAACGGTCCAGAACGACGCCCAGGGTCAGCCCAGTTGCACGGTCACCACACACCTGGTCGACGGCAGCGGGAACAAGACTGACGTCCAGGTGCCCAGCTGCGCGGAGAACGGCGGCACGGCGCCGTGCTGGACCCTGTTCAGCGACGGCACCTGCCCGATTGGCTCCCAGATCCTCTATGTGACGCCCGACCAGGCCATCACGAACGCCACCAGCCAGAGCACCACGCTGAGCTGCTCGCTCTGCCAGCCCGGGCCCTTCGTGATGCCCGGCTGCTGAGGCCGTCAGCGGCGAAAGGCGCCGAACCGTCGCAGGAACAGCGCCACCGCGGCCACCAGCAGCACCACCGTGAGGACGTTGCCCATCACGCGGCGGCCGCGCGAAACCGGCTTGGCCGGTCCTTTGCCGGCCATGCCGTGCGCGACGGAGCGGAAGCCGCCGCGCAGTGAGCTGAGCGCGCCGCCGCCGGACTTGCCGGCGGGCCGCCGGCGTCGTTTGCGTGCCACCAGTCGGTTCTAGCACCAATGCCCGGGCCCGTTCGACCGCGCCGTAACCGGCGCGCGATGCCGGCGTAGTCAACGCGGGCGCCCGGAATACCTCTGGGCGCGGGTCTCTGGGAACTGGAGGACAACATGCCATTCGTGCGTTCGCTCGCTTCCGTCGTGGTCGGGTCGGGGCTTCTGATCGGAGCTCTCTCTGGAACTTCGCAGGCACAGCATCGATCGTCCGGCGCTCAGGTCTGCACGCTGGGCTCCGCGGCGGTGGGGCAGCCTGGGACGTTGATCTGCAAGGACCTGCAGTCGGGCGCGACGACGCAGTCGATCCCCCTGGGGCCGACCGTCTCGGCGGCGGGCGGGATCGCGGCCAGCCTGGCCGGCCGCAGCGACCGCGTGCTGGTCACGAATCAGGCCAGCGGCGCGATCCTGTTTCACGTGGGGCACGGGTTCCTGGTGAACCCGCTGGCCCTGGGCACGGGCGGCGAAGGGTCGCTGTCCGGCGCGCTCGGCGATCGAGGGGCGTACGTCCTGACGGGGACCACTCTACGGTTCTTCCCGTACGGGCAGACCACGGCGACCAGCGCCCGGCCGCTGCTGGTCGGTGACGGGTCGGCGGCGACGGTGACGCTGACCAGGCGGTTCGCGTACGTCTCCGAGAAGAACGGCTCGCTCGAGTCGTTCGCGCTGGCCGAGGACGGCAGCCTGGGTCCCGCGGCAGCGGTATCGGGCGTCTCGCCCGGCGTGATCGTCGGCATCACCGGGCTCGACCAGCTGGTGGTGGCGCCCATCGCCCACCTGGCCAGCAACGCCGGACAGTCGGAGATCTCGGTGTCCGAAGGCACCGCCCAGGCGCAGCGCGTCCCGACCAAGGAGGTAGCCGCCTGCTGGGCCGCCAACGACGACGGCGAGGTCTGCGTCGCCAACCCGGGGAGCATGACCGTCTCGTGCGGTCACACCGGCGACGACGGCTTCCTCAGCTACACCGGCGCCGCGGCCAGCCTGCCGGGTGAGTCGGTCTTCGACCTGGACATGGGCCAAGGCCTGGTGGTGCTGCAGGGGATCAATGGCGGGGCGCCGGTCCTGCTGGCCTTCCATCGCACGGCCGGGGACTTCCTGACGCCCGTCACCGAGATCCCCGTGGGGACGACGCTTGCCGCGGGCGCGCTGCTCCTGCCCGCCATTTCGCGCTGACCAGCCTTCCGATAACATCCACGGCATGGTGGGACGTGCGACCGGCGGGCAGCGAGTGGTCTGGCTCCTCTGGTCCATCGGGGTGGGCGTCCTGGTCGGATGTGGGGGCGGCTCGGCCGCCCACCGGCCGGTCGACGCGGGTGACGGCGGTGCTGACCACCGAGACGCCGCCGCACCCCGGGACGCGCCGGGCGACTCGCCATCCGTCCACGACGCCGCCACGGGGCACGACGCTGGCCCCACCGGGCCCGCCATCCAGCCGGGCTTCAACGCGTTCGAGGCGATGCAATCGCCGCGCTTCGGTCACACGGCGACGTTGCTTGCCAACGGTCGGGTGCTGATCGCCGGCGGCCAGGATTCGATCTACACGACCGCGACGCCGGACATCGAGTCGCAGACGACGACCCACACGCTGGCGACCGCGGAGGTGCACGACCCCGCCGCCGGCACCAGCACGGCGACGGGACCGCTCACGACGGCCCGGTACAACCACACGGCCACGATGTTGCCGAGCGGCAAGGTCCTGCTGGTGGGGGGCGCCGGCGACAGCAGCATCCTCGGGTCAGCCGAGCTCTACGATCCGGCGACGCAGTCCTTCACCGCCGTCGGCTCCCTGAACGTCGCGCGCATGCTGCACACGGCGACGCTGCTCCCCGGCGGCCAGGTGCTGATCGCGGGAGGCCGGGGCAGCAGCGGCGACCCAGTGCCCGGCGCCGAGCTCTACGACCCGGCCACCGGCGCCTTCACCACGACCGGAGCGCTGCTGTCGCCGCGCTATCAACATACGGCCACGCTGCTGGGAACCGGCAAGGTGCTGATCGCCGGCGGCTACAAGTTCGGGACGACCGGCGTCATGGCCACCGCCGAGCTCTACGATCCGGCCACCGGCATGTTCTCGGCCACCGGTCCGCTCAGCGTCGCGCGATACAACCACACGGCGACGATGCTGGGCAGCGGCAAGGTGCTGATTGCCGGAGGCCAGGGGAACAACAGCAGCACCACGGGGGCCGCCGTCGACTACGTCACCGCCGAGCTCTACGACCCGGCCACCGGCACGTTCTCGGCGACCGGGTCGATGGCCACCGCGCGCCTGACCCACACCGCGACTCTGCTTTCGGACGGAAGCGTCCTGATGGCCGGTGGCATCAACCACATCGGCGCCTACACCTATCTGTTCAGCGCCGAGGTGTATCACCCGGACAGCGGGACGTTCTCCCCCGCCCCGCCGCTGGTCGACGTCCGCTTCGGACACACGGCGACGGCGCTGCCCGACGGGCGCGTCTTCCTGGCCGGCGGGAACCAGCAGGACACGCCGATCGAGCTCTACGACCCGCGCGCGCCCGTGTTCCGGTCCAGCGGCATCTGCCGGATCAACCACACCGCCACCGTGCTGGCCGACCAGCGCGTGCTGTTCGCCGGCGGACGCAGCTCGTGGTTCTTCGGCAACGCCGCGCTCTACGACCCGGCCCTCATGGCGTTCGTGCCGACCGGGCAGATGCTGGCGGTGCGCGAGGCGCACACCGCGACGTTGCTGGCGGACGGACGGGTGTTCATCGTCGGTGGCGTCTACGACGGCAGCGAGTCGCTGGCGGGCGAGATCTATTCGCCGGCCACCGGCACCTTCACGGCCACCGCATTGCCGGTCTTGCAACGGACCTGGCACACGGCGACGTTGCTGCCCGACGGACGGGTGCTGATCGCGGGAGGCGACTACGCCGCCAACCCTTCGAGCAGCTCGGAGCTGTTCGATCCGGCCAAGGGGACCTTCACCGCGACGGGTTCCTTGGTGGTGGCGCGAGACCAGCACACGGCGACGATGCTGCAGACCGGCCAGGTGTTGATCGCGGGAGGCCTGGGCGCGTCGGCCGCGCTCGCGTCCGCCGAGCTCTACGACCCGACCAAGGGGACCTTCGCGGCCACCGGGACGATGAAGACCGGCCGCTTCGGCCATTCGGCCACCCTGCTGGCGGACGGGCGCGTCTTGATGATCGGCGGCTGGACGGGAACGGCGACCAGCGGCGGCGGCCTGCCCACATCCTACCAGGGCCAGGCCACCGCGACCGCCGAGATCTACGATCCGGCGACCGGATCGTTCAGCCCGGTGGGCGCGCTGAACCACCCCAGCTACGACCACGCGGCCGCGTTGCGGTCCGACGGGACCGTGCTGGTGGTGGGCGGCGTCGACCTGGCCGTCCCGCCGGGATGGGATCTGGTCCCCAGCGCGTCGCTGAATCGCGCCGAGCTCTATCAACCGAGCGCCGGCACGTTCAGCTCTGCCGGCACCATGCACTTTCCGCGCTACGCGCCGACGGCGACGACGCTGTCCACGGGCGACGTCCTGATCGTCGGTGGCAGCGCCGCGGCGATGGGATGGGACGGCAACTTCAGGCTGGGCCTGGTCGAGCTCTATCGCTAGAAAGCGGCGACGCGCCTAGCGTCCACTCTTGCGACGGGGAGGGACCTTGGCCCCCTTCTTTCGCGCTTCCGAGAGGCCGATCGCGATGGCCTGCTTCCGGCTCTTCGCGCGGGGGCGCCGGCCCTTGCCCGCCTTCAGCGTGCCGCGCTTCTCGCGCCGCAGGGCGCTGCTGACCGCCCGTTTCGCCCCACTGCCGTACCGCCGCCCCCGTGAGGATGCACGCTTTCTCATGTCGAGCCTCCTACACGACAAACCTAAGGCGTTGATCCGCGCTTTGAAGCGGGCCGGCGGCGATTCACAATCAGCCAACCTCATGCGGATGGTCCGGCGAGGCCGACATCGACCTGCAACCCTACCCGGCCGTCGCGCGCTGGCTCGTGGCTTTCGAGGCCCTCCCCGACTTCCTTCCCCTGCGGGCCGACGGCGCGGTCAGCTCGATCAGCTTCGACTCATATCGAATCGATGATCGCTTGCCAGAACGGCGGTGAGAGGTCGTGGCCCATCCCGGGGATGACGCGAAGGCGCGCACCCTGGACGGCGTCGGCGACCTGCCGGGCTGCGACCACCGAAAAGATCGGGTCGGCTTCGCCCTGAACGACGGTGACCGGCATCCCGAGGCGCGCGAGGAGCGGGGTGCGGTCGGTCGCCGCGATGACGGCCAGCAGGTGACGGAGAAAGCCGGCCCTGTCCCATCCGTGGTCCCAGGTTCGTTCGGCGCGACGGCGGATCCAGGCCACGTCCGGCGGTGGGTTGGTGCTGCCGGTGCGGGTGTACATCAGCACGTTCCACTCGACGAAGCTTTGCCGGTCCGTCGGCAGGGCGCTCATGAGGACCGACATGGTCTCGGGCCGGGGCGGAGGCACGTCCCGTCCGGCGGTGGACGTCGCGACCAGCGTCATGCCCGTCACCCGCTCCGGGAATCGCGCCCCGGTCAACTGGGCCACGCCGCCTCCCTGCGACAGGCCCAGGAGGTGGGCCTGCCGGATCCCCAGCGCGTCCAGCAGGCCGATCGCGTCGTCGGCCAGATCCTCGAGCCGGTACGGCGGCGAAAGGGTTCCACCGGCGAACCCCTGCATCATCTCTGCGATCGACGGGGGCATGGGCGCGTCGATCCGGCTGGAGCGGCCGGTGTCGCGGTAGTCGAAGCGGATCACGCGGAAGCCGCGTCCGGCGAGCGCGGCGCAGAGACCATCGTCCCACATCGTGAGTGGCGCGGCGGTCCCCATCAACAGCAGGAGGGCCGGCCTGGTGGCCTCGCCTTCGATCAGATATTCCAGGGTGATGTTGCCGACGCGAGCTTGGGGCATCGGGGGCAATCTTAACAGTGTTAAGATTGCCCCTGCAAGGTCAATGTGACGACCCGACGGAAGTACCACCACCGCCATCTGCGCGACACCCTGGTCGCGGCGGCGCTGGAAGCGCTGCCCGAGGTGGGCGCCGAGGGGCTGTCGCTGCGGGCGCTCGCCCGGCGCGCAGGGGTCTCAGAGGCCGCGCCCTACCACCACTTCGCCGACAAGGACGCGCTGCTGGCCGCGCTGGCGGCCGAATGCTTCCTGCTCCTGCTGGAGGCGCTCGAGGCTGCCGTCAGGGAGGCGGGCGACGATCAGCGGCGCCGGTTCCAGTTGACCGGGATCGCCTACGTCCGCTTCGCGGTGGCACACCCCGCACACTTCCGGGCGATGGAGCTGCCCGGCGTCGCCGCGCGAATGCCCGCCGAGGTCAAGCGCAAGGTGGACGCCTTCTACCGTGAGGAGGGGCGCCGGATGCGCGCGGCCCAGAAACAGGGCCTCATCGCGCCGCTGCCGTTCGACGGCTTGATCCTGGCGGCCACGTCGCTGGTGCACGGGCTCGCCCGCCTGATCATCGACGGCGCGACCCCCGTCAAACCAGGCGACGTCGAGCACGCGGCCCGCGTGGCCCGGGAGGTCACCGCCGTCTTCGGTGTTGGCGTCTTGCCGCGTCCTGCCGGGCAGCTCTAGTGACCTGAGTAGCCGCCGGTCCCGGCGCCACCGGCTCCGCCAGCGCCGGCGCTGCCCCCGGCGCCTGCAGCACCCGCGGCGGCCGCCCCGCCGGCGCCGCCCGTCCCCGAGCAGACCGCGCACATGAGGCCGGCCATCACGCTCTCGCGGCGGGCCAGCTCGTCGTTGTGGCCGGGGTTGTGCAGGAAGTGGGAGAGCTGCGCGGCGGCCGGCGCGCCGGCGCCGAAGCCATACGCCGTCGTCGCCGCCGGCGGGGCCACGTGCTGGAACGGGATGTCGGTCGGATCGGTGCGTCCGCCGTGGCAGCCGTTGCAGGTGTTCTGGTTGAACGCCGCGGCGGTGGCGGGGTCGGCCGCGCCGGTGTGCCAGCTGAAGTCCGCGGTCGGAATCGGCGCGCTCGAGGCGAGCATCGACGCCGGCAGCGCGTTCTGGCCGGCCACCACCGAGGCGGAGTTCGCGTCGATCCATTGCGCCAGATCGGACGAGGTGGCCAGCGTGAGACGAGGCGTCTCGGGCACGGCGACCTCGACCAGGCGGGTGGTTCCCGCGTCGGTCAACTGGGGCACGAACTGCCGCATGTCCCAGGGGTCGCCGTCCGCGGAACCGAACGTCACTTCGTTGGTCCGCACCCGCTGCAGCGTCCCGCGCGCCAGCGCCTGCGACACCACGACGTCCAGCTGGGCGGTGAACGCCGGGCTGCCCACCGTGGTCTGGCCCAGCGCGTGCCACGCCGCCGCCCAGTCGCGCATGGTCTCGCCCGGTCGCAGCGCGACGGCGTACTCGAACACGACGGTGAACGGCAGGACGTCGCTGGTTTGCGGGTCGGCGGCGCCGTAGACGAACCGGAGCTCGCCGCCGCTGCCGCCGCAGGCGACCGCGCCGGCGGCGGCGCTTCCGGTGACCGCCGCGTCCAGGCGGTTCACGATGGCCAGCAGCCTGAACGGCGCCAGCGTCAGGTCGGCGCGCCGGTTGCTGCAGGTGCTGCAGGTGAAGTCGCAGCCGGTTCCGGCGGACTGGATGAGCCAGGGGCAGAGAAACGTCTGGTCCGCGGCCGGTCGCGGTTCGACCGACACGGTCGCCGCGCCGGGATCGGGCGACACGGGGACGCTGGTCGCTGTGGCCCACTGGTCCAGCCAGGCGCTCGCCAGCGCGCCGGCCCCCTCCGGTGCCTCCGGCACCAGCGCTTCCAGCCGCTGGCGGAAGCTCCAGGGGTGGTACGCCGACTGGTTGCTCGCGCGCGCGTCGTTGGTCACCTGCGGGTCGACGATCATCAGCTCGTTGAAACGAGACACCGCCACCGAGGGGCAGCTGGCGGGCGGCGACCCGACGGGGCTGATGGGCCCATCCGCGCCGTTCGCCTGGCCCCCGGCGCCGCCGGCCCCGACGGGAGGCGGGCCCGAGTAGCCCGAGCCAGGGGCGCCTGTGATACCCCCGTCCAAGCCAAGCACGACGCCACACGGTCCAACACACTCCGGCACCGTGGCTTCACCGGTTTTGACCACCGAGTAACAGCCGCTGCCAACCACAGTCACACCCGCGATGAACGCCATCGCAAACTTCAGCCCGATCCTCGACATGATTTCTCTCCTAGGGCGACGCCGCCCCCGCCACGCGCAACAGAGCCTGGGCCTCTTCCTGGCGATAGCCGTTGTCCTGGCCCGCGGCGAACGGACTGAGCGCCGCGATGGCCGCCTCGCGCCGCCCCAGCCGAACCAGCGCGATCGCTCGGTTCCACCGCGCCTCCGGTCCCAGGCTTCCGCCGGTGGCCGCGAGATACTGGTCCCACAGCGCCAGCGCCGAGGCGTAGTCGCGGTCCACGAACTGCGCGCGGTGCGCCCGGGCGTAGATGTCCTCGGCAGCGGTCGCCACGCGCGGCGCCGGGCGGCGCGGGCGATCGACCACCGATGCCGCCGCCGGCGAAGGCGCGGGCCCCAGATCGGGCGCGGGCACGGACGGGGGCGCGGGTGAAGCCACGACCGGTGGAGCGGGCGGTGACGCCGGCGGGACCCAGTTTTCCCGCTGCGCGCGCGCCGCATGAGCGTGGGCCGGTGCGGGAGCAGCCGGCCGCCGCGCACCTGGGATCCACCGCGCCAAGGCCGGCGGCAGCCGACCCGAAACGGCCGCCCACGAGCCCACGCCCACCACCCCCGCGAACAGCTCCAGCGCCACGATCAGCGCCAGGCGCCGCCGGCGCGCCGCGCGCCGCACGTCCCGGCTGACGTGGCGCCAGCCCTCCATCGCGCGCCAGCTCTCGTCGGCCGCCGGCCGATCGGCGGCCCCGTCGTCGCGAAGGGCTTCGGTGGCGCGGTTCAACAGGTCGCGGTCGACCGGTGACGTCATGAATCACCTCCGTCGTGGTAACCGGCCAGGTGCTCGCGCAGCTTGCGGCGCGCGTGAAACAGCCGCGCCCGCATGGTCGATTCGTTGGTGCCGGCCAGCGCGGCCGCCTCCGCCGAGGTGCGCTCCTCGACCGCGCACAGCACGAACGCGACGCGCTGGTCGATGGGCAGGCGGTCCAGGGCGCTGCTCAGCGCCCGAGCCAGCCGCCGTCGCTCCAGCTCCTGGTCGGGCGCGCGATCGGGCGCCCGACGCGGCTCCTGCGCCAGGCGCAACTGCGCGCGCCGGCGCCGGGCGGCGGCGCGAACGTGATGCCGGGCGTGGTTCACCGCGACGGCGATCAGGAAGCCCTCCAGCGAGGCGCCGGGCCGCAGCCGCCGGATGGCCCGGGGCAGCCGCACGAACACCTCGTGGACCAGATCGTGCGCGGCCGCGGCGTCCCCGATCAGCCGGCGGGCGAACCGCAAGAGCGCGGGGCGATGGGCCAGGTAGGACTCGCGCAGGGCCGCCTCGTCGCCCTGGAGCAGCCGCTCCACCAGCGGCGGCTCGGGGCTGGCGGCCGTGTCGCGCGCCGCCTTCGCCCGCACGATCACAGCTGCACCCCGGCCAGCAGCTCCGGCCCCAGCTGGTAGGCGACGTTCACCGCGTCGGGCTCGTAGAAACCCAGCCGAGCGGTCAGCGCCGCGCCGGCAAAGAAGCTGAGGTGGCGATAGGCCTCGAGGCTGGCCAGGACGCGCCAGCTGAAGAGCCTGAGGTCGGCCGTCTTGCCGCCGATGAAACGGCCCAGCATGTAGGCGCCGCCGACGTCGGTCTCGAGAGCGACGCGTCCCGCCGGGAAGCGGACGCCGATCGCCAGGCCCGGCCCGGTGAGGCGCACATCTTGGATCCAACTGGTCGCGCCGCTGAACAGCGTGTACACCCGGCGCGTCGAGAACTTCAGCCCCAGAACGAACTGCTCCGTCCCGCTGGTCCAGACGACCGGGTGGATTCCGCCGCTGGCGCTGACGTTGATCAGACCGATGGGCACCCCTTCGATGTCGTCCGAGACGTTGACCAGCCCCAGCTGGACACCCTGGACGTTGCGCCCGACGTTGACCAACCCGGCCTGCACCCCGCGGACGTCCCCGGCACTGTTGACCAACCCGACCTGCAGACCGGTCACCTGGCCCCCGGCGTGGTTCACCGTGCCCACCTGCGCGCCGTCGACGTTCCCGCCCACGCCGTTGACGATGCCCGCCTGCATCCCTGACGCGTCGCCGCTCACGTGATTGCCCAGCCCCAGCTGCAACCCGTGATCGAGCGTGCCGACGCGACCGTAGAGGAGGTTCGCGCTCAGGTGCGTGCGAACGTCGGGGTCCTCGGGGTTGCTGGCGATCGGAAACAGCAGCGACACGGTCACCGGCTGATAGGTCCGGTGCACGTGGACCGGCTGGGCCTGCACCGTCAGGGAGGCGTCCGCCGTTGGCGACGTCGACGCCGGCGGCGGCGGCGCGGGCGCGGGCGCGGGCGCGAGGGGCGGCGGCGCCGTCGCGACAGGCGGCGCCAGCAGGTCCGACGCCTGGTCGCGCACCAGGTCGCCCGCCAGCCAGGCGATGTGCCGGATCACGGCGTCGCCGCCGGCCGGCAAGGGGATCACGCGCACCAGCGGCCGGCGGCCCGGACCATCGTATCGCATCGTCAGGTCGGCACGCGCGACGCTGATCTCCACGGCCAGGCGGGGCGCGTACGCGGGCACCGGGGCAGCCGGGTCGACCGAGACCACCCAGGTCTGGAGCTCGCTCTCGATGGCGCGCCGGACCACCTCGGCGCTCACGTCCGATGAGTCGCTGCGGACGGCGACCGCCAGCGGCACCGGCGGGGCCGGCGCCGCGAACAGCGGGCGGGCGAGCAGCAGCGGCAGCGCCGAGGCCAGCAGGAGTGCCGCAGAGACGCGCATCTGAACGCTAGATTCCCTGACGACGCCCGACCGTTGAAGCGAAAGCGCCGGCGGCGTCGCCGGGCGATCGAAGGGAGATCTAAGCTCGCGGAATCATTGGCGGTCGCCTACGAGCCCGCGCAGCTTGTCGCGGTCCACGCGCAGGCGCCGGAGATCAGCATGCACACCGGGCCGGAGGTGCTGCCGTCCGGGCAGGGCTTGGCCGGCGGAAGGCCGTCGCTCTGGGCCGGGCACTTCTCGATTGGGCATGGGTCGGACGACGTCACGCAGGCGCAGACCGACGGCGAGCTGTCGAACGTGGTGTTCGAGGGGCAAGCTACCGTCTGGATGCAGGTGCAGATGCCCGGACAGTCGGCGCCGCCCGCCGCGGGATCGCAGCCGTCGTAGGGGTCGTCGGCGCACTTGCCCGTGCCCGGACAGGGCGTGCCGGCGAACCCGCCGCACGAGACCCCGTCCGAGACGCACTTGCCGGAATCGCAGTGCGTCCCTCCGGAACAATCCACCGTTGCGCATGGGTCGGTCGGCGCAGGCTTGCACATGCAGGTCGGGCAGCCGTTCGCGTCCGGGACGTTCCCGTACGCGCAGTAGATGTCGCACACCGGCCCGCAAACCGGGACGCACTTCCCGGACTGGCATTGCGTTCCCGAGGCGCACTTCACGTTCGCGCACGGATCGGGGGGAGCGGGCACGCACGCGCAGACCGAGGGGTCGGCGTTGAAGACGTATCCGCTCTTGCAGGCCAGGGTCTGAACGCACTGGCAGATGCCCGGGCAGTCGGCGCCACCGGCCGCCGGGTCGCAGCCGTCGTACGGGTCGTCGGCGCACTTGCCGGTGCCGGGGCACGGCGTGCCCGCCAGTCCGCCGCACGAGGTGCCGTCGGGGATGCACTTGCCGGAGTCACAGTGCGTTCCGCCGGTACACATCACCGACGCGCACGGGTCGGCCGGCGGCTGCGGGTTGCAGCTGTTCGTGATGTCGTTCTTGAAGAACTGCGGGGAGGCCCCGGGCTGGGCGGCGAACTTGATGAGCGCGTACGGCGCCGAGGCCCCGTCCGCCACCGGGCAGCTCGGGCCGAACGACACCAGCTCGGTGATGGCGATCAGGCTGGACCCGGCGCGAAGGAGCGCCATGAAGGCCGCTCCGTAGCCGCTCGTCGGCTGGCTGCCGGCGGCGTAGAACATCACCCACTCGGTCGAGAAATCGACCGCCGCCGGCGGCGCGTGCCCGAAGAACGCAGCGTAGGCGCTGGCCGAGCGGATCAGCGTTCGCGTCCGGGTGTTCGCCCGGGTTCCCACGTCGTCGCTCAGGTCGTCGAACGCGATCGTGGCCGCGGCGTCGGGCGGCGCGCCGTACGCGCTGACGTCACCCGAGACCTGCTGGATGTCCGGCGGCGTGGTCAGTCCTTCGCCGCAACCGAGCAGGGCCAGAACGGCAGTTCCCGCGATGATCGAATGGCGCTGAGAAGGGGGCATGGCTTCCTGCCCAGCAAACTTCGCGCCGCCGCCCGGACAGCGCAAGCACGGATGTTTCGGGGCGCCGTCGCGCGTCAGCCCTCAGAAATCCGATACACGGCGCGTCGCCTGTCAGTGATCCGCCGCGGCGGCCTTGTGCGCGAGAGAGGTTTGTCTATCATGCGAGACAGTCGTCCAGGGGGATTTCATGAGCTTCTCTGTCCCGCGCGCCGTCGTGTTGCTCGTCCTGATCGGGTGCTCCGGGGGCGCACCGGACAGAGGCGCGAGGAGCGGCGGAATGAACGGGTCGACCGGTGGCGCCGGGACAGGCGGCGGAACAGGCGGTCAGCGGGTTCAAAGCGGAACCGGTGGCTCTGCGGGTGGCGGCAGCCCGGGAAGCGGCGGCAGCCCGGCGACTGCGGGAACCGGCGGCAGCCCAGGGATCGCGGGGAGCGGCGGCAGCCCGGGGGCCGCGGGGACCGGCGGCCGCGCGGGCAGCCCGGGCGGCGCTTCGGGTCACGCCGGGGCGCCCGCCGAGAGCGCCATGGACCTGACGTTCTCCGGGCTGACCTCGGCGGTCGAGCTGGCGCCGCTGCGCCTGGCGGCGAACGGCATCTACCCCGGCAAGATCACGATCTCGAGCGGCGGCGTCGACAACCTCTACGGCAGCGGCGCCGCGATCATCGCGAGCAACGCCGAGACCCAGGCGCTGCGTTCGTCGGTGCAGCACGCGGATCTGCGCATCATCTTCACGATCTGCGAGGGGCTGTACCGGATCGTCGGCAAGAAGTCCTCGGGCATCGCCACGCTCTCCGACCTGAAAGGCAAGAGCATCACCGCGCCCAACTCGGGCGCGTCGTCGGACTACTACCTCTACAAGATGCTCGGCACGGTCAACCTCACCACCTCCGACGTGCGCATCGTCTCGGGCATGCCGGGCATGGGGACGCTGGCCACCGACGCCGCGACGATCTGGGAGCCGGGGATCCAGTACGTCTCGAACAGCCTGGGGAGCGACGCGATCGAGTTCGAGACCGACGCGCAGGGGAACA
>Ga0335083_10003933_pt1 | contig 19095 bp, 18 predicted proteins | sample Lox_Sample_42_FD_206716 | JGI IMG/M metagenome (GOLD analysis project Ga0335083, IMG submission 206716) | Soil microbial communities from Loxahatchee National Wildlife Refuge, Florida, United States - Lox_Sample_4.2 | ecosystem: Environmental > Terrestrial > Soil > Wetlands | place: USA...
TACGTGAGTACGCTTGCGGTCGCTCATCCGTTGCATCCAAAGTCCCTCGCATTTTCGCAGCGAAGCGAGTCCGGTGCAGGTAAACCAACGTGTAGTCCCTGCGGCTGCCAAACGCGAAACCCGGAACCGCGCGCATCGCTTATTATGATGCATTCGTGTGCATCGGGCCGCGACGTGCCGCCGACGGCGGGTAAACCAACGTGTAGTCGCTGCACCGGGCGAACGCTGGCAGCATTCGTGCGGCCGGCGCGAGGGCGCCGCCGGCGCGCACGGCAAGGAGCCTCCCATGAGGTACGTGTACATCCTCCTCATCGTCGTCTTCTCGGGCATCGTGGTCCTGTTCAAGTTCCAGAACCTGCAAACGGCGACGGTATCGCTCTTTTCGGCCAGCGTGACCCTTCCGGTCTCCATTCTCGTCTTCGGCATCTACGTGCTGGGGATGCTCACCGGCGGCTCGCTGCTCGCGCTGGTGCGCGGCTGGATCGAAGGCACGCGCCGCGCGTGACCGCAAGCTAATCATTGGGGGCCGACTTGAGCAACTTCTGGGATCTCGTGGTGCTGATGGCGTCGACGTTCATTTTCGTCGCATATCTGTTCATACTGTTTCACATCGTCGTCGACCTGTTCCGCGACAGCGAGATGGGCGGCGGCAGCAAAGCGCTATGGATCATCGGCCTCATCTTCGTTCCGCTGCTGACCGCGCTCGTCTACATCCTGTTCCGAGGACCGGGGATGGCGGCGCGCCAGCAGTCGGCCGTGCGGCGGGCGAAGGACGACGCCGACGCTTACATCCGCAATGTCGCCGGATCCTCGCCGGCGCACGAGATCGCGCAAGCCAAGGCATTGCTCGATTCGGGTGCGATCACCGCCGACGAGTACGCGCGCCTGAAGGCGAAGGCGCTGAGCTGACCCGGCCGCGCGCGCCGACCGCCGCGCGCGAAGCCGTGCGCGTTTTCGCGGCATGCGCGGCGCTGCTGCTTGCCGCGTGCGGCATCCTGCCGCGAAACGCGGTGCCGCCCGAGCTCATGGGCACGGCCACGATTCCGGGCATGGCCGACGTGCGCGCACCCGCCGGCCGCGTCAGTGCGTCGATGACGAGCGATCTCGTGCGCTCGTTCGCCCAGGAATCGCCGGCCCAGTTCCCGCCGGGCCCCGACGGAAGCGTGCACTATGCGCACCTCGCGCTGTCGGGCGGCGGCCCCAACGGCGCGTTCGGCGCCGGATTCCTGAACGGCTGGACCAAGACGGGACAGCGCCCCACGTTCAAGATCGTGACCGGTGTCTCGACCGGGGCGCTCATCGCGCCTTTCGCGCTGCTCGGCCCGCGCTACGACGGCGCGCTGCGCGACTTCTACACCACGACGGCGTCGCGCAACATCTTCCGCCTGCTGTCGATCGTGCCGCAGCTCCTGGGCGGCGAGTCGCTCGCGGAGACGGGGCCGCTGCGTGCGCTCATCGCGCAACACGTCGACGCGGCGTTCCTCGCGGAAATCGCCGAGGCGCATCGCCGCGGCCAGCGCCTGTACGTCGCAACCGCGGACCTCGATTCGCAGCGCCTCGTTATCTGGAACCTGGGGCTGATCGCCGCGAGCGGCCACCCCGACGCGCTCGAGCTCTTCCGCTCGATCCTGCTTGCGTCGTCGTCGGTCCCGGTCGCGTTCCCGCCGGTGTTCTTCAAGGTCGAGGCGGACGGCCGGCTTTACGACGAGATGCACGTGGACGGCAGCGTCGGCGCGTTCGTGTTCTACTCGGGCGGCATCTGGAGCTTCGCGGCGGCGCGAGAGGCCGCAGGCAAGGCGCGCGGGAGCGAAGACATCTTCATCGTTCATAATGGCCAGCTCCTGCCGACCCCGCAGGCGACGTCGCGCTCGCTGCGCAGCATCGCGCTGCGCGTATTCGACTCGGCGGGGAAGGCATCGGTCATCGGCGACCTGTTCCGCATATACAGCGTTTCCGTGCGCGAAGGCTCGGGTTATAGCTGGATTACGATCCCGGGCGGTGTTGAGATTACCGGTGACGAGGTGTTCGACCCCGCGAAAATGCAGGAGCTCTACGACCTCGGATACCGCACGGCGCTCGAAGGTCCGCGCTGGTTCACGGAGCCGCCCGGCTTCGGAACCGCCCTCGCGCCGTAGCCATTTTTTCGAAACCTTCGGAGAAGCCCACGTGACACGCCCCAAGAAAACCGCTCGATCGCGGCCGCGCAAGACGTCGACGCCGAAAGCGAGGTTGGCGCACCGCCCCGTTCCCATCGACCTCGGCCTGCAGGGCGGCGGCGCGCACGGCGCCTTCACCTGGGGCGTGCTCGATCGCCTGCTCGAGGAGCCGTGGCTCCAATACGACGGCATGTCGGGCACGTCGGCGGGCGCGATGAATGCCGTGGTGATGGCGGACGGGCTCGCGGCGGGCGGCCCCGCTCAGGCGCGTGCGGCGCTCGAAGCGTTCTGGCGGCGCGTTTCGGACGCGGCGCAATTGAGCCCCTTGCGTCGCGGGCCGCTCGAGATCCTGACCGGCAGCTGGACACTCGACTTCTCGCCGATGTTCGCCGCCTTGGACATGGCTTCGCGCGTGCTCTCGCCGTACGACACGAATCCGCTCGGTAGCAACCCGCTGCGCAACGTCCTGGCCGAGAGCGTGGACTTCGCGCGGCTCGCGAAAGCGCCGACCAAGGTGTTCGTCACCGCGACCAACGTGCGCACGGGACGCGGCCACGTGTTCCGCAACGCGGACCTGACGCCCGACGTCCTTCTCGCCTCGGCGTGCCTGCCGACCCTGTTCCAGGCCGTGGAGATCGACGGCGAGGCGTACTGGGACGGCGGTTACTCGGGCAACCCGTCGATGGCGCCGCTCATACGCGAGTGCCATGCGTCGGACACGGTCCTCGTGCAGATCAATCCCATCGAGCGGCCGGGTACGCCGCGCACCGCGCGCGAGATCCACAACCGGTTGAACGAGATCGCCTTCAACTCGGTGCTGCTCAAGGAGATGCGCACCGGCGCCATGCTCCGTCAGTATGCGGCCGGCGCGACGGGCGAGGGCGCGATCTTCGCGAGCATGCGCGTGCATCGCATCGCGAGTGACGTCATGCTCGACCTGGGCTACTCGTCCAAGCTCATCGCCGAGTGGCCGTTCTTCTGCATGCTGCGCGACGAGGGCCGCAAGGCGGCGTCCGCTTTCCTCGAGGCGCACGGCGACGATCTTGGCGTGCGCTCGACGTTCGACCTCGACACCGAGCTTGAAGGGATGTGACGATGATCGGGCTGGCCGGCATTCTCCTGGGGCTTGCGGTCCTCGTGTGGTTCTCGTTTCGCGGCTGGAGCGTGCTCGTGCTGGCGCCGATCGCCGCGCTCGTGGCCGCGCTGGCGGCGAGCGAGCCGCTGCTCGCCAACTGGACCATCACGTTCATGGGCGCGGCCGCCGGCTTCATCCTGCAGTTCTTCCCGCTCTTCCTGCTGGGCGCGGTGTTCGGCAAGCTCATGGAGGACTCCGGGTCGGTGGCTGCGATCGCGCAGTGGATGACGGGCAAGCTCGGGGCGCAGCGCGCGATCCTCGCGGTCGTGCTCGCGGGTGCGTTCGTCACCTACGGCGGCGTAAGCCTGTTCGTCGCGTTCTTCGTGCTGGTGCCGATGGGGCAGGCGCTGTTTCGCACGGCGGACATCCCGAACCGGCTGATGCCGGCTGCGGTCGCGCTCGGCACGTCGACGTTCACCATGTCGGCGTTGCCCGGAACGCCGGCGATCCAGAACGCGATCCCGATGCCGTTCTTCGGGACGACCCCGTTCGCGGCGCCCGGGCTCGGTGTCATCGCCTCGGCCATCATGCTGGCCATCGGCCTGTGGTGGCTTGGCCGCGCGGAGGCGCGGGCGCGCCGCGCCGGCGAAGGCTTCGCCGCCGCGCCCGCGGCGACGGGCGCTGTCGACGATCCCAAGCTGCGGGAGCGTGCGGCGCTCGCGAGCGCGTTCGACACCGCCGAAGTGCGCCACGGGCACACGAGCGCGAGCGAGCCCGGGGCGCTCGTCGCCGCGCTGCCCCTGCTGGTCGTGGTGGGCGTCAACCTCGTGGCGTCCCTCGTGGTCCTGCCGCGCCTCGACCTCTCCTTCCTCGCGTCCGAGCGATGGGGCGGCGCGAGTGTCGCGTCGGTGAGCGGCGTATGGTCGGTGCTCGTCGCGCTCGCGGTGGCCATCGTGGCGCTCATCGTGCTCAACCGCGGCCGCTTGTCGTCGCTGCGCGAGAGTGTCGACGCCGGCGCGACCGCTTCGGTGCTGCCTGTCCTGAGCGTAGCGAGCCTGGTCGGCTTCGGCGCGGTCGTAGCCGCGATGCCGGCCTTCGCGGCGGTCCGCGACTGGGTGCTGAACATCGGCGGCGGCCCGCTCGTGTCGCTCGCGGTGGCGACCAATATCCTCGCCGCGCTGACCGGCTCGGCCTCGGGTGGCCTCACGATCGCGCTGGAGGCGCTGGGCGGCCCGTTCATGCAGCTCGCGGCGGATCTCAACATCGATCCGGCGCTCATGCATCGCGTGGCGGTGATCGGCGCCGGGACGCTCGACAGCCTGCCGCACAACGGTGCGGTGATCACGCTGCTTACGGTGTGCGGCTGCACGCACAAGGAGAGCTACTTCGACATCGTAATGGTCGGCATCGTGGGCGCCATCGTCGCGCTCGTTGCCGTCATCGTGCTGGGAACGCTGTTCGGATCGTTCTAATCGCCGCAACCATTCGGGACTCGACACCTATGGCACATGCCCGACATCGGGTTTCGCACGGCACTCCGACGTGCTCGACGGCCGCGCTGACGCTCGTGCTGGCGGTGCTCGCCGGCGGCCTTGCCATGCCGGCAGCCGCGGCGGAGCAGACGGCGTCCGTGGCGATCTTCGACGCAGCCCAAGGCGATCGCCAGGCCTGGACCGCGGAGCGCGGCACGATGACGAGCGCCGACGGGAAGGTCGTCGTTCGGCCCGACGCCAATCGCCGCGTCGTCTTGGTGTCGCCGCCTGCGTTGCCCGAGACGGTGCATGGTGCCGGCGAGTTCGTGATCGGCGTTTCCGGCACGGGACTCCTGCGCGTGCGCGTCCAGGGTCGGCGCGACGCCCGCGCCGGGTGGGTCACCCTCGCGGATGCGCGCGGGGACGCACTACGCGAAACGCCGGACGGAATCGCCGTCAAGCGCACGCTGATGCAGGGTGCCGCGGCTTACGAGCGATTGCGCATCGAAATGGAGTTCAGGACGACCAATCCGAGAACGCTCGAGCGCGTTCTCGTCGTTCCGGCGCCGTAGCTCGGCTGCCGCACGCGGCGCCTACTGACCGAGGGCGTTGAGCTCGGCCCAGCCGGTCCAGATGAACTGGATGCCGACGCAGAGCAGGATGAACGCCAGGAAGCGCGTCATCACGAGCATGCCGATGGGGCCGATCGACCGGAGGACCCGCGGCGAATTCGCGAAGACGAAGTAGAGCACGACCGCCACCAGTGCCGCGCCCGCCGCGGCGACCAGCGCGCCGGCGAGATACAGGAGCGGTGTGTTGGGCATCTGCGACCCGAGCGCGATCGACGCGGCGATCGTGCCCGGTCCCGTCGTCAGCGGGAACGTGAGCGGAAGGAAGCTCTTCCTTACCACCTCGGCGTAGGACATCTCGGAAGTCTTGGCGACCACCGCGGCCTGCACGTCGTCGTCGTCGGTGCTGTGGAGCATGCGCCATGCGGTCGCCGCGACCAGCAGCCCGCCGCCGATGCGAACGACCGGAATCGAGATGCCGAACAGCGCCAGCACGTAGGTGCCCACGAGGATCGACACCACGACGACGAAGAAGCTGTTGATCGCGACCTGCCTCGCGAGCCGCTTGCTCATCGCATTGTCTCCGCCGACCGTCGCGGCGAACACCGGCGCGGCGCTGAGCGGGTTGATGATCGGCAGCAGCGTGACGGGCACAAGCACGAGCGCCTTCAGCATCGGGATGATCAGCGCTTCCACGGCGGCCTCACGCGTGGGTGCGCATCGCAGCCCCGAACAGGAAGGCGAGCACCAGCAGCGACAGCCCGGCCACGGCCCACTGCCGCAGTGCCGCGTCGGTTCGTTCGAACGCGCCGCCCACCGCGAGCATCGCGGCGCGGAGCGGGTTTCCCGCGGGGATGAGCGGCGGAACGTCGCGGGCGAACAGGAGCGCCACGCCACACCCGACGGCGACGGTCATGAGTGTGGAGATCAGCTCCTTGGGCGCGAGCGGGTTGCCGAGCAGGTCGCCTGACACCGGACCGTACACCGCGGCCAGCGCCAGTGCGAACGAGCACAGCGCGAGCGCGAGCGCCGCGACCTCCTGCGTGCGCGGCACGCGAACGGGCGCGGCGGCCGCGTCGCCCCTGCGGGTGACCTGAGCGAGCACGAGCACCACGTAGCTCGCGGTGAGGAATCCGCCGCCCTGCAGCACGACTTCCCACCACCATTGGCCCGAGGCGCCGGCGGCGTCGAGCAGGAGCTTCTTGGCGAGGTAGGCGCCGCTCGGGAGGACCCCCATGAGCGCGACGCCGCCCACGACAAACGCGAGCACGGACAACGGGGCCGCACGCAATGCGCCCGCGAGATCGGCGATGCGATCATGCCCGTACGCCTTGTACAGCAGGCCCGCCGCCATGAACATCGCCGCCTTGGCCGTGGCATGCGCGATGGTCTGCAGCATGCCGGCCGTCAACGCGCTGCCGCGCACGAACGCGCCCGAGGCCGCATCGAAGGCGAGCGGAAACATGAGGAAGAGGTAGCCGATCTGGGCGAGCGTGGAATACGCGATCAACAGCTTCAACCGCTGCTGGCGCAGCGCCACCAGGCTGCCGAACAGGATCGCGGCGGCGCCGAGCCCGGCGAGGATCTGCGCTGCGGCCAGACCCGGCAGCGTGGGCGCCACGTCGAACCAAAGGCGAATGACGATGAAGAACGATCCCTTGACGACGAGCGCCGAGAGCACGGCGCTGGCCGCCGGAGGCGCGCCCGCATGTGCGGGCGGCAGCCACAGGTGCAGCGGGAACAGCGCGGTCTTGGCGAGCAGCCCGGCGGTCATCATCGCGATCGCCATCCACGCTGCGGGCGAGGCGTGCACGCGCTGCGCGACGAGCGGAATGTCGAGCGTGCCGCACAGTCCGTACAGCAGGACGGCGCCCAACAGGTAGAGCACCGATCCCGCAAGGGCGTACACGAGATAGCGCAGCGCCGCGCGCAGCGTCTCGCCCTTGCCGTCGAGGCAGACGAGCGGGACGCCGGCGAACGTCAGGAGCTCGAGGGCCACGTAAAGCGTGAAGAGGTCGCCGCTCACGAGCACGAGGTTGAGCGAGCCCCACACCGCGAGCAGCAGGAGCCAGTACACGAGCGGACCGCGCGCCTCGCTCGAGCCTGCGGGTGTGGAGAAATCCGCCCGAGCGTAGACGCCGATGCCCGTGATGACCACCGCGACCGCGACGAGCATCGACGTCGACAACCCGTCGGCGCGCAACGCGATGCCCAGGGGAGGCTGCCATCCGCCGAGCACGTACACGACGGCCTGCCCGGACCCGATGAACACGACGCCGTTCCACAGCGCGATGGCGAGGCCGGCCGCGAGGGTAGCCATCGCCACGCGCTGCGCGCCGCGTCCGCCGATCGCGAGCGCCGCCATGGCGCCCACGAACGGAACGAGCACGCAAAGCGGGAGCAGCAGGCCGCCGGGTGTCGTCACGAGGTCGTCCTCGTGGCATCCGGCGCGCCGCGCGGCGGCGCGGGCTCGAGCGTCGTAGTGGGCGCTTCCTCGGCGAGGCGCAGGAGCACCGTGATCGCAAGTGCGGTGGCGGAGAACGCGACCACGATGCCGGTGATGAGCAGCGCCTGGGGCACCGGGTCGCCGCCGATGCCCGCGATCGCGCCGCGCCGCGCGATGACGCCGAACATCAGGAATACGCCGCTGCCGATCACGTTGAACGCGAGGATCTTGCGCAGCGGCGACGGGCTGACGATGAAGCCGTACAGGCCGGTGCCGACCAGCGCCGCAGCGACGAGGGCGAAAAGCGTCGGTCCGGTCACGTCGCAGCGCTCCGCTGCGGCGCGCCCGCGAGCATGAGCGCCAGTGTCAGGGCGAGCGAGGGCATGAGCGCAATTTCGATGACGATGATCAGCGGCTTCGCGAGGCCTTCCGGGTAGCCGAGGAAGGCGCCGGCCGCGAACGCGCCGTAGGCGCCGATCGCGACGAACACGAGGGGTCCGGAGACGAGCAGCAGACGAAGCAGCCGCCGCGACACCGGCGGCGCATCGGTGAGCCCGGCCATCATGGTGAGCAGCCACATCGCCGCGACGATGGTCGCGCCCTGGAACTTGCCGCCCGGCTGATCCGCGCCGACCCAGAAGATGTAGATCCCGACGACCAGGCCGATCGGCGGGAGCACGCGCGCGATGAACGCGAGGATGCCGTGCGGGTCGGCCTCGTAGCCCGGACCGGGGCGGCCGCCCCACGCGCGATCCGGCGCGAGCGACCAGATGCCGATGAGGGCGAGCAGCAGCACGATGGCCTCGAGCATCGTGTCCATCGCGCGGTAGGCAAGGAGCACGGCGGTGATCGGGTTGCCCACGCCCGTCGCGGCGAGATTGGCGAGCGCTTCCGGTGCGAGCGTTGCCGCCGGCACCGGCAGGGCGAGCACGGCGTACGCGAGAGCGGTGCTCACGCCGATCGCTGCGAGCGCCGCGAGCCAGCGTATGGGCGCGCCGGCCCCGTCCGCGCGGAGGCCGCTGTCCTTCGCAGGAAGCTTGGCGCACGCGCGCACGAGCAGCACACCGGTGAGACCGCCGCCGATAGCCGCTTCCGTGAGCGCGACGTCCACACCGCCCAGCTGGACCCACGCCACCGTCAGCAGCAGGCCGTAGGCGAGATACCCGGCGCAAGCGGCGAAGGCGTCGCGCGCGAACGTCGCGTAGACGCCGAGCGCCAGGATGAGGAGCGCGGGCGCCGCGTAGAAGAGCTCAATCATCGCGCCGGCGCGCCCGTCGCTCGGCGCGCGCAATGAGCTGGCCGGCGTCCGCGCTCGACAGCATGACGAGAAGCCAGATGACCACGAGTTTGAGGCCGTTGGCGAAGCCGTCGACCTGCGGCAGCAGTCCGAACACGACGAGGCCCAGCCCCAGGTTGTCCGCTTTGGTGAGCGCATGCAGGCGGGTGAGCGCGTCGGGGAAGCGCAGGAGGCCGACCGTGCCGGCGAGAAAGAAGAATGCGCCGGTGCCGACCGCGACGTACGTGAAGACGTCGAGCAGGGCGGTCACGGACTGTCTCCGGAGGGCGCGAACTTGACGAACGCCACGGAGGCGAACGCGGCGAGCAGCGCGAGCGTGAGCGAGACATCCACCACCGAGCCGTCCCCGATCGCGGCGCCGCCCAGCAACAGGGCTGCAATGCCGCCGCTGCCGAGCAGTTGCGCCGCCATCAGCCGATCGGCGTCGCCGGGCCCGCGCAGCACGCGCACTAGGCCTGCGGCGACCATCGCGAGCACGAAACCCGCCGCGGCCAGCAGGAATGCCGTCATTCGCCGTCTCCGGGAACGATCGCACCCGCGTAGCGGCGCTCGTCCTGCGCCATCTGCGCCGCGACCGGTTGCTCGACGTCGAGGCAGTGGTACTCGATCGTGCCTTGGGACTCGCCGCACGGGAGCGTCCCCGGCATCAGGCTCGTGATGGTCGCGAACAGGTTGCGCGCCTGGCCGCGCGGAAAGTCCGTGGCGTAATCCACGAAGCCCGTACGCAGCGGCATGCCCGGCGCGAACGCGCGGCGCGCCACGTCGATCCCGCCGAGCAGCGATCCCCACAGGAAGCGCGGTGCGAGCGCGAGAAGCCGAAACAATCGCACGCGGCCGGCCGCGGGCGGCATGAGGCGCAGGCTCGCCCATGTCGCGGCCACCGCGGCGACCGCGCCCATCACGAGATCGGCCGGCTTCGCGCTCTGCAGGAGCACCATCCACAGCCCGAACAGGAGCGCGCCGCGGATGAGCATCGCGCGCATGTTCATATCAAGTGGACGCGGCCGAGGCCGCGGGCGCCGCCGGCTGCTTTTCCCCGAACACCGCGACATAGAGCACGGGCAGGAGGATCAGCGTCAGCAGCGTGGCCACCAGCAGCCCGCCCATGATCGCGAACGCCATCGGGCCCCAGAATACCGTCGGCGCGATGGGGATGAGGCCCAGCACGGTCGATATCGCGGTAAGGAACATCGGCCGCAGGCGCGACGTCGCGGAGGACATGACCGCGTCCATCACGCCCTTGCCCTCGCCGCGGTCGGTCTCGATCTGCACGACGAGAATCACCGCGTTCTTGGCGATCATGCCGATGAGGGCGAGGATGCCGAGGATCGCCACGAAGCCCAGCGGGCGGTTGAACACGAGCAGCGCCAGCACGACGCCGATGAGCCCCAGCGGGAGGAGGCACACCACCATGGCGAGCCTGCGGAAGCTCACGAGCAGGAGCATCATGGTCGCGAGCATCAGCACGATCATGAGCGGCACGACGGCGAAAACCGAGGCGCTCGACTGGGCGCTCTCCTCGTACATGCCGCCCGTCTCGACGCGGTAGTGCGCCGGCAGCTTGGCGTCGAACTCGGCGACCTTGGGGGCGAGCGCGCCCACCACCTCGTCGGGCAGGACGCCGGGAATCACGTCGGCGCGCACGGTCAGCGTGGGCACGCGGTTGCGGCGCCACACGAGCGGAAATTCCTGCTCCTCGGCGAACGTGGCGAACTGCCGCAGCGGCACCATGCGCCCGGCGGCCGTCGGCATCTGCAGCGACGAAAGCGACTCGAAGGACACGCGCTCGGTGTCGGTGGCGCGGGCGACGACGTTGACCAGATAGATGTCGTCGCGCAATTGAGTGACGGTCGATCCGGTCACCGCCGCGTTGAGCACGGCGGCCAGCGAGCGCGAGCTCACGCCCAGCCTGCGCGCCTCGTCCTGGTCGACCTTGACGCGCACCTGGCGCGCCGGCTCCATCCAGTCGTAGTGGACGTGCCGCGTGCGCGTGTCCGAGCCCAGCACGTCGGCGAATTCGAGCGCGAGCCGCCGCACTTCCTCCTTGTCCGGGCCGATGATGCGGTATTGCAGCGGCCAGCCCACCGGCGGACCGAGCTCGAGCGGCGACACGCGCGAGACGACATCGGGAAACTGCTCCGCGAGCACGCTCTCGAGCTTGCGGTGCAGCCGCTCGCGGGCCTCGAGGTTCTTCGCCACCACGACGAACTGCGCGAAGAAGGGATTGGCGAGCTGCACGTTCAGGGTGAGGATGAAGCGGATCGCGCCGCGCCCGACGTAGGTGCTGTAGTGATCGACGTCGGGGTCGGCGTTGAGTATCGCCTCCAGCCGCTTCGCCTGCGCCTCCGTTGCGTAGATCGACGCGTTCTGCCGCAGCGTGAGGTCGACGGTCAGCTCCGGCCGGTCGGAGGCGGGGAAGAACTGCTGCGGCACATGGCGGACGAGGTAGAGCGCGGCCACGAACATCGCGAGCGTCACCGCGATGGTGACCCAGCGCATGCGGATGGCTGCACGCAGGAACGCGCTGTACGCGCCCAGGAGCTTGCTGGGCTTGGGCTCGGCCTCCGCCTTGGGAACTTTCAGTATCGCCTTGCCGATCAGCGGCGCGAAGATCACGGCGACCAGCCACGACACGATGAGCGCGATGGCGACCACGGCGAAGATCGAGAACGTGTATTCGCCCGCCGAGCTTCGCGCGAAGCCGATCGGGACGAAGCTCGAGATGGTCACGAGCGTGCCGATCAGCATGGGCGCCGCCAGCGTGCGGTAGGCGAAGGTTGCGGCGTCGTCCTTGGAGTCGCCTGCGCCGAGCCGGCGCAGCATCGCGTCGACGGTTGTCATCGCGTCGTCGACGAGCAAGGTGAGCGCGATGATGAGCGCGCCCAGCGAGATACGGTGCAGGTCGATGTTCACGACGTCCATGACTGCGAAGACGATGGCCAGCGTCAGCGGGATCGCGAGCGCCACCACCGCGCCCGGACGCAGGCCGAGGCTCACGAAGCTGCATGCGAGAATGATGATGATGGCCTGCCACAGCGACTCCATGAACTCGCTGATGGCGGTGTCGACGGTCACGGCCTGGTCGGCGACCAGCACCGGCTCGATGCCGAGCGGCAGGTTCGCCTGGATGTCCTTCATCTCCGTGCGCAGGTTGCGGCCGAGCGCGAGGATGTCCCCCGACTCGCGCATCGCGATGGCGAGGCCGATCGCGGGCTTGCCGTTGACGCGGAACATGGGCTGCGGCGGGTCGGCGAAGCCGCGGCGGACCGTGGCGATATCGCCCAGCCGGAAGATGCGGTCGCCTGCGACGAAGTTGACGTTCTCGATGTCGCGCTCGTTGTCGAAGGCGCCCGTTACGCGCAGGAACACACGCTCGTTCTCGGTCTGGATGACGCCGGCGGGCCGCACGAGGTTCTGCGCCTGCAGCGTGGCTACGATGGTCGGATAGTCCAGGCGCAGGCCGGCGAGCTTCTCGGTCGAGAACTCGATGAACACCTGCTCGTCCTGCGCGCCGAGCACCTCGATCTTCGACACGTCCTTGACCTGTAGCAGGCGCGAGCGGGCCGCCTCGACGTAGTCGCGCAGCTCGCGGAAGGTGAAGCCGTCCGCGGTGAACGCGTAGATGATGCCGAAGGTGTCGCCGAAGTCGTCGTTGAAGAACGGGCCGACCACGCCTGCGGGCAGCGTTGCGCGCATGTCGCCGATGTTCTTGCGCACCTGGTACCAGATGTCGGGAACGGCCGCCGCCGGCGTCGAGCTCTCGAGCTCGACGAAGATCGTCGTCTGGCCCGCCGTCGTGTAGCTGCGCACGTCGCCCAAGTGGCGCGTCTCCAGCAGCGTTCGCTCGAGGCGTTCGGTGACCTGCTTCAGGGTCTCCTCGGCCGTGGCGCCGGGCCAGCCGGCCGCGACGACCATGGTGCGAATCGTGAAGACGGGATCCTCGGCGCGGCCGAGCCGCTTGAACGAAAGCGCGCCGGCGGCCACCGCCAGTATCATCAGGAACACTACGAGCGAGGGTCGCTTGAGCCCCCACTCGGAAAGATTGGGACCGATCACTGCTTGGTCTCGAGCAGGCGGACCTTCTGCCCGGGGCGCAACGCCTGGATGCCTGCGGTCACCACGAGATCGCCGGGGGCGAGGCCCGACGCGACATCGACCCGCACCGGGTCCGACGAGCGGATCTCGATGTTGCGCGTTGCCACGGTGCCGGTCTTGGGATCGACCACCCACACCGAGGCCTGGCGATCGGCGCGCATCACGGCCGACGGGGGAATCTCGATGGACGCGCTCGAGGGCAGCTGTATGCGCCCGGTCACCGTCGAGCCGAGGCGCATCGCGGCCGGCGGGTCGACGAGCTTTGCGCGCACGCGAAACGTTCCCGTCACCGGATCGGCGCGCGGCGCGACTTCGCGCACGGTGCCGGCCGCCACAATGTTGGGATCGGCCGTGAGCGTGACCGAGATGGCTGCGTTGCGCTGCGCGGTCTCCTTGACGCGGGCCGGAACGTCGAACACGGCGTCGCGGCTGCCTTCGCGGGCCACCTGCACGATCATGCGGCCGGGCCCGACCACTTCACCCGGCTCGGCGCCCGTAGCGGTCACCACGCCGGCCACGTCGGAGACGAGGCTCGTGTAATCGAGGCGGTTCGTGGCGAGCGTCACCTGCGTCTGCGCCGACTCGACCTGCGCCTCGGCGGCCTTCAACATCGACTCGGCCTGCTCGAACGACGCGCGCGACACGGCGCTCTCCGCGACGAGGTCGCGGAAGCGCACGAAGTTGTTTCGCGCCTCGGTGAGCTGCGCCTGGGCCGCACCGAGTTGCGCACGCGCCGCCTGCAGCGTGCTCTGCTCGTTCTGGGGATCGAGGCGGGCGACGAGCTGCCCCGGCCGGATCGTGTCGCCGACCTGAACCAGGCGCTCCGTCATCCGCCCGTCGATGCGGAAGGCGAGATTGACCTCGCTTTGCGCCTGTACCGTTCCCGTGAGCGCGACCATGTCTCCGCTCGCGCGCTTCTCTATCTTGATCACGCGGACCGGGCGAATTTCCGGCGCGGGCGCTTCTTGGCTGCGCTGGCAGGCGGCGAGCACGGCGACGACGCCGAGCAGCGCGACAACGGAACGGCATTTCGGCATACGCGGCATCATCGCGCGTGAGGGTTCGATACGGGATTCGTGCAACCAGCGAAGTGTAATCGGCGGCGCGCGACCCCGTCCAGTAATCCAGCGTGGCGAGCCTTGATCATGTCGCCCGGGTGCGCGCCGGCTCCTGGCCCGTCCGCATCATTCGAATGCCGAGGAAGGCGAAGGCGATCGTGACCAAGGGACTCGCGATGCAGAACACGGCAAACGGCGCGTAACTCAATGTCGCCACGCCGAGCGTGGCCGCCATGTAGGCGCCGCAGCTGTTCCACGGAACGAGCGCCGACGTCGGGGTGGCCGAATCGCCCACGGTGCGCGACAGCACGACGGGCGCCAAGCCACGCTGTTCGAAGGCGCTCCTGAACATGCGCCCCGGCAGCACGATGGCGATGTATTGGTCGGCGGTGGCGACGTTGGTGGCGAAGATGGAAGCGGCGAGCGAGGCCACCAGCGCGCCGGCCGACGTGGCCTTCTGGATCACCGGCGCGATGAGGCGATCGAGCACGCCTGCCTTTTCGACGACGCCGCCGAAGGCGAGCGCGGTGATCACGAGCCAGATCGTGTTCAGCATGCTGTCCATGCCCCCGCGCGTGACCAGAACGTCGATGGCCGGCGTCCCGGTGGAGGCTTTGTAGCCGCTCGCGAGCGCGAGCCAGACGCCCTTGAGGTGCGCAAGCCAGGCGGGCACCGCGTCGCCGGCCGAGCGCGCGAACGCGGAAACGCGCTCCGGCGCCGTGATCGCCGCGAGGATGCCGCCCGCAAGCGCGCCCAGGAAGATGGCGGTGAAAGGCGGCGTCCTGAACACCGCGAGAACAATCACGAGGCCAAGCGGAACAAAGAGCATCGGCGTGATCGTGAAGGCCTGGTTGATCGCCGCGATCTTGGCGGTGGCATCGAAATCGCCGGGCCGCCCGAGCATGAAGAAGAACGCGAGCGCGATCGCGAGCGAGACCAGCGAAGTGATGAACGTCTCGCGGATGTGTGCATAGAGGTTGACGCCGGCCGTCGCGGCCGCGAGGTTGGCCGAGTCCGACAGCGGCGAGGATTTGTCGCCGAAATACGCCCCCGAGATCACCGCGCCTGCGGTGATGGCGGGGCTCAGGCCCATGTTGTCGGCGATGCCCATGAAGCCGATGCCGATGGTGCCGACGACGGTCCACGAGCTGCCGATGCTCATCGCGACGATGCCGCAGACCGCGCAGACCGTGGCGTAGAAGTAGTTGGGATTGAGAAGCTGCAGGCCGTAGTAGACCATCGCGACGAGGGTGCCGCTCATCGCCCAGGTGCCGATCAGCGCGCCCACCGCCAGCAGGATGAAAATCGCGCCGATGCCCGAGCCCACGCTTGCGACGGCTGCCTCGCGCAGCGAGTCAAGCGTATGGCCGCGCCGCCACGCCACGAAGACGGCGATCATCGTCGACACCGTAAGGGCGACCTGGTTGGGACCGGCCGCGCCGGCGTCGCCGAACAGGTAGTACGACAGGCCGACCAGCACGATGAGGCTCGCCACCGGAACGACGGCTTCGCCGAGGGTCAGCGGCTGCGGTGTATCGGGCCTTATCACGGCTGCCAATCGTTATGCGCCCACACTTGGGGCATCGAACCCCGAGAATTGCCGATGGCGGCGCGGGGAGTGTCCGCGCCGCCGCCCGCGTGCGACCGCGTCACCCGCTCGTCAGTAATCCACCGCGTCGCGGATGATCGGGCAGGTCATGCAGTGGCCGCCGCCGCGGCCGCGGCCGAGCTCGGCGCCCACGATCGTGATGACCTCGATGCCTTCCTTGCGCAGCAGCGTGTTCGTGTACGTGTTGCGGTCGTACGCGTAGACCACGCCGGGCGATGCGCACACGAGGTTGGCGCCGCTGTCCCATTGCGTGCGCTCGCGCTGATAGTCGGTGCCGCCGGCCTCGACGACGCGAAGCTTCTTCAGCCCGAGGGCCTCTTCCACGACCTTCGCAAAGGACTTCTTCTCGGCGTGGAACTCCACACCGCTCGGATGATCACTCGGCCGGTAAGAGAACGTGGTGGTCTTGGCGAGGAAATCGGGAGCGAGCAGCACGCAGTCGCGGTCGGCGAACGTGAAGACCGTGTCGAGGTGCATCGCTGCGCGGATCTTGGGCATCGCCGCCACGATCACGCGCTCGGCCGCGCCCTTCTTGAACAGTGTCGCGGCAAGCTGGCTGATCGCCTGGCGCGAGGTCCGCTCGCTCATGCCGATCAGCACGTTGCCCTTGCCGATGGGCATCACGTCGCCGCCCTCGAGGGTGGCGAGGCCATGGTCCTGCGTGGGATCGCCCCACCACACGTTGACCTTCCCCTTGAAGTCGGGATGGAACTTGTAGATCGCAGTGGTGAGGATCGTCTCCTCGTGCCGCGCCGGCCAGTACAGCGGGTTGAGCGTGACACCGCCATAGATCCAGCACGTGGTGTCGCGCGTGTACAGCGTGTTCGGCAGCGGCGGCAGCAGGTACTCGGTGACCCCGGCAGCTTCCTTCACGACCTGCAGCGCCTTGCCGCCGATCGATTCCGGGAACTCGAGCGTGGACAGCCCGCCGATGAGCGTCTCGGCGAGATCGCGGTTGGACAGGCCTTCGAGGTAGCTGCGCAACTCGTCGATGAAGCCCAGGCCGACCTGGTTGGGCACGACCTGGTTGTCCAGGATCCACTTCTTGCCCTCGGGCACGGCCACCGTCTCGGCGAGCAGGTTGTGCATCTCCACGACCTCGATGCCGCGGTCGCGCATCTTCTGCATGAAGTCGAAATGGTCGCGCTTGGCGTTCTCCACCCACAGCACGTCGTCGAACAGAAGCTGGTCGCAGTTCGAGGGCGTCAGCCGCTGGTGGGCGCGGCCCGGCGCACAGACCATCACCTTGCGCAGCTGGCCGACTTCCGAGTGGACGCCGAACTTGGTTTCGCTCGCATTTGCCATGATTCGCTCCGTTGCTTGATGTCGCCCTAGATCTTGATGTAGCCGGTGGCGAGCCAGTAGATTCCCACCACTGCGCCGATCATCGCGAGAACGAAGATGATCCAGTCCGACGTCTTGGTGAACACCGGAAGGTTCTGCTCTCGCCGGCTCCAGAAATACAGGATCGTACCCGGGCCGTACAGCACGGCCGACAGGACCACGAACTTGAGTCCTGCGGCGTAGACGAGAAACGCGCAGTAGAGGGTCGCGACGATCGCGATCCACAGGTCGCGCGTGCGCCCCCTTGGGTTGGTGTCGTAGGTCTCGCCGCGCGCGACCATCATCCAGCCATAGCCGGCGCACAGCAGAAACGGGATCAGCGTTACCGCGGCCGTCAGGTCGAGCATCAGGTTGAAAGCGTCGCGCGACCAGTAGGTGGTGATGACGATCGCCTGGATGACGATGTTGGTGAGCCACACCGCGTTGGCCGGCACCTTGTTCGCGTTCTCCCTGGCGAACACCGACGGCATGTCCCTGGTGCGCGCCGCTGCCGAGAGCACCTCGGCGCAGATCAGCGACCACGCGAGGTAGGCCCCCAGGACCGAGACGATGACACCCACGCTGATGAACACCCGGCCCCAATGCCCGACGACGGACTCGAGCACGCCCGCCATCGACGGCTGGCTCTGGCCCGCGATGTCGGCGCGCTGCAGCACCGCGTAGGGCAGCAGCGTCACCAGCACCATCAGCGAGGTGACGATGATGAAGCCGACGATGGTTGCGAAGCCGATGTCGCTGCGCTCGCGCGCGAAGCGCGAGTACACGCTTGCGCCTTCGATGCCGAGGAACACGAACACGGTGACGAGCATCGTCGCCTTGACCTGCTCGAACACGCCCGTGGTGAGGTCGCCGCCGTACAGGTTGTAGCTGAAGAGGTCCGCCTTGAACGCGACGAGCAGGATCGCAAGAAACGTGAGGATCGGGATCACCTTGGCGATGGTGACGATCTTGTTGATCGCCGCCGCCTGCTGCGTTCCTCTGAGGATCATGAAGTGGAACGCCCAGATGCCGATCGACGCCACCACGATGGCGACGACCGTGGTGCCGTCGCCGAACACCGGGAAGAAGGCGCCGAGCGTCGACTTGATCCGCACCCAGTAGGAGACGTTGCCGATGCAGCTGCCGACCCAGTAGCCGAACGCGGACAGGAAGCCCGGATAGTCGCCGAAGCCCTCCTTGGCGTACGCGAACACGCCGGCATCGAGGTGCGGCTTGCGCTCGCCGAGGAACTGGAAAACCCGCGCCAGCATGTACATGCCGGTGCCGGCAATGATCCAGGCGATGACCGCGCCCACGGGGCCGGTAACGCCGCCGAACCTCCCCGGCAGCGAGAAGATGCCGGCGCCCACCATCCCGCCGACGACCATCGCGAGCAGGGCTGTTCGGGAGATCTTGTCGTCGGTCTGCGCCATGGTTGTTCCCTCCTTGTTGTCCGGTGGAATCCCAGCCTCGAGCGTATGCCGCCGCTACGGCCCCGCGAGGATGACGAGTGTGCGCTTGCGCCGGACAGCAGCCTCTCGTCCGCTCGCTGCCGGCCCTTGGGCTAAGCGTATTGGAAGGCCGGCGCGAGCGTCCAGTAAGCCAAAGTCGTACACGTCGCGGAAAGGGCGTCGGACCCCGTCACGGTCCGGCGACGACACCGCGCGCCTTGAGCTGGCCGATCACGAGGTCGGCGAACGCGGGAAGCTCGCGCTCGACCGACCGCGGGTTGAACGTGGTCGTCGTGGCAGCCCAGACGACCTGCTTCGTCTTTACGTCGAACATCTTGGTCTCGACGGTGGCGAGGTCGTACTGGGTGATCTGCTGTACGGGGACGCGGGTTGTCGCCGTGCCCCACCCGCCGCGGCCCCACGCGACGCCGCCCGGAACCATCGTCGTCGAGACCTGCGTGCGCGTATCGACGCCGAGCAGCCTCACGAACAGCAGACCCTGCGCGCCCGTGTTGACCACGGCAGTGACGAACGACGCATCGGA
>Ga0335083_10003934_pt1 | contig 19094 bp, 15 predicted proteins | sample Lox_Sample_42_FD_206716 | JGI IMG/M metagenome (GOLD analysis project Ga0335083, IMG submission 206716) | Soil microbial communities from Loxahatchee National Wildlife Refuge, Florida, United States - Lox_Sample_4.2 | ecosystem: Environmental > Terrestrial > Soil > Wetlands | place: USA...
TGCGTGGCGAGTGCGCGGCGGGCCAGGAACGGCCAGCGCGAGCCTTCGAGATCGTCCGGCACGCGCGCCGCCGCGACCAGCTGGGTGCCGCGCGTGACGAACGCGTTGGTCGCGCGATCGATCGAGAGGTCCGGCTTTGCCGGATCTCTCAGCGCCGCCGAACGGCGCAGCGGAGCATCGATCGCCGCGAGCGCGCGCAGGTAGGACTCGATGCGATCGATCACGCGCGCGCCCGCCGGCAGCGACGCGCCGGGCACGACGCCGATCTCGGGCAGCCGCGCGACCTCCCAGCGGCGGCGGATCGCGCGCAGCTGGCGGGCCACGCGCTCGAACGCGGCCTCGATGTGGTCGCCGCGGGTCGAGCGAGGCCCGCTCCGCTCCGCTTCGGGCCCGCGCTCGCTGCGCGTGGGCAGCTCGACGCGCAGGTACTCGCCGCCGCCGAGCGGGACCGTGCGCGCGGGCACGCCGGTGCGGATCGCCTCGTCGTCGCCGACGATGCGCGCCGACACCGCGCCGGTCTCGTCGACCAGCTCCTCGAGCGCGGTGCGCACTTCGTCGTCGATCATCTAGAGCGAGCTCGTCGCGACCATCGTCGCCGGCTGCGGGAAGAACAGGTAATTCGCGATCGAAGGCTCGCCACCGTACAGCTCGCGCCACATGCCCGCCGCGTAACCGGGCGGCGCGTGCGCGATCTCGCCGAAGTCGACGTGCAAGAGCTCGTACGCGGGCAACGTCGCGACGAGCTTCTGCATGCGGTGCAACAGCGGCGCGTCGTAGACGCCCGCGCGCGGCCGCTCGCGCACGAGGCGCGAGTCGCACGAGAAATCGATCGCGACCTGCTGCACCGCCGCGACGCGCGCGCGCTGGCTCACGACCAGGCGCAGGTACTGTTCGTTCACGTCGTGGCCACCGAGCTCCGGCGCCTCGACGCCGTGATCGCGCACCTGCACGAGACACGGCGTGCGACCGACGCACAGCACGTAGATGAAGTCGCACGGCTCGCTGTCGTCGCCGGCGCGCACGAACGTCGCCGCGCCGAGCACGGTCGCGAGCTCGTCGGCGAGCGCGTCGAGATCTTCGCGCGCCAGCCCGTCGGCGTGCGCGTCGTCGGGCTCGCCCCAGGTGCGCGTCGGGTACAGCCGCGCGAGCGTGCGATCGACCTCGGCGAGCATGTCGCCCTTGCGATCGTCGCAGCCCGACTTGCTGCGGCAGTTGGTGCAGCCACCCTCGGCTGTCGCGCTCATTCGGCCCACTATAGCGGAGGTCGGCCCAGATCGAACCCCTCGTGAAGGGTGCGCACGGCTAGCTCCGCGTACTTGCGCGCGATCACACACGAGATCTTGATCTCGCTCGTCGAGATCAGCTGGATGTTGATGCCTTCCTTCGCGAGCAGCTCGAACATCGTCTTGGCGATGCCGGCGTGCGAGCGCATGCCGACGCCGACGACCGAGACCTTGCTGATGTCGTCGTCGAAGCTGATCCGCTCGCCGCCCGCACCGACCAGCTCGGGCACCTTCTCGCGCAGGAGATCGACCGTGCGCTTGCGATCGAGCTTCGGCACCGTGAACGTGAGGTCGGTCGTGCCGTCGTACGCCTGGTTCTGCACGATCATGTCGACCGAGATGTTCGCGTCGGCGAGCGGCGCGAACATGCGCGCCGCGATGCCCGGCGTGTCGGGCAAGTCCTCGCACGTGATCTTCGATTCGTCCCGCGACGCGGTGACCCCGGAGACGACGACCTTCTCCATGCTCTGCTCCTCGGGGACGACCCACGTCCCCTCGACATCGGAAAACGAGGACCGCACGTGGATGCGCACGCCGTACTTCATGCCGAGCTCGACCGAGCGCAGCTGCAGCACCTTCGCGCCGAGCGACGCGAGCTCGAGCATCTCCTCGTACGAGATCCGATCGACCTTGCGCGCGGTCGGCACCACGTTCGGATCGGCGGTGTAGACGCCGTCGACGTCGGTGTAGATCTCGCACGCGTCGGCGTCGAGCGCGGCCGCGATCGCGACGCCGGTGGTGTCGCTGCCGCCGCGGCCGAGCGTCGTGATGTTGCCCTTCTCGTCGACGCCCTGGAACCCGGCGATCACCGCGATCTCGCCGGCGGCGAGCGCGTCCTTGATCGGCTGGCTGTCGATCGACACGATGCGCGCGCGAGAGAACGCGCTGTCGGTGACGATCTTGCACTGGTGACCGAGGAAGCTGCGCGCCTTGCCGCCGAGCGAGCGGATCGCGAGCGCGACCAGGCCGACCGAGATCTGCTCGCCGGTCGACACGATCACGTCGACCTCGCGGTCGTTGACGTCGTCGTGGACTTGCCGCGCGAGCTCGAGCAAGCGGTTGGTCTCGCCCGACATCGCCGACACCACGACCGCGACGCGATGCCCGGCGCGCTGCGTTGCGAGGCAGCGCGCGGCGACGTTCTTCATGCGCTCGATCGAGCCGACCGACGTGCCGCCGTATTTCTGGACCACGAGCACGGGGCGCAATGTAGCGTGTTACACCGCGGCCATGCCCGCCATCGTCGTGCTTTCGATGTTCCAGAGCCCGGACCAGGCCGCTGTCGTCGCGCGCAAGCTCGTCGAGGAAGGCCTCGCCGCCTGCGTGAACGTCCTACCGGGCGCGCGCTCGATCTATCGCTGGAAGGGCGCGGTGTGCGACGACTCCGAAGCGCTCGCGATCATCAAGACCACGAGCGAGCGCCAGGACGCGGTGATCGCGCGGCTGGTCGCGCTGCACGCGTCGTACGAGCTGCCCGAGGCGATCGTGCTGCCCGTCGCGGGCGGTCACGCGCCGTATCTCGAGTGGCTCGCCGCGCGCTGATCAGACGTCGCTCAGACGCCGAGGCAGACCGCGCAGTTCGTGGCGTTGATATCGCCCATGCACGTCGTCGGATCGACGATCAGGCAGTCGATGCACTCCTCGAGCACGGTCTCGTCGCTGCAGTCGAGCACGCCGGAGCCGGAGCCAGAGCCGCAATCCTGAGGACACGACGTCGCGTCCTCGCCTTGCTCGCAGATGCCGTCGCCGCACACCGCGGAGCCCGAGCCGGAGCCGCAGTCGCTCGGGCAGGTCGCCGCCGTCTCGCCGGGCTCGCACACGCCGTTGCCGCACGTCGCGTGCTGCTGCTGCGTGCCGCAGTCCTGCGGACAGCTGTCGACCTCGCTCGAATCGCACACGCCATCGCCGCAGCGAGGCGTGTACGCGTCCGGGCTACCACCGCTGCCGCCACTGGTACTGCTTCCGCAGGCAACGGCGGCCGCGGCGAGCGCGCAAGCGAGCGCGATCGTGATCCTCATCATGCGGCGCATCGTACTAACGCTGAGGTCTCGATCAACACCTAAATGAAGATCGCTCGATCATCCGCTTTCAGCCCCGTACACAGATTGTGCAAGCCTGCGAGCGAGTGCGGCTCGTAACCCTGCGTGCTCCGGTCGAACCAGGTCGGGATCGGCGGCGAGCACGCGATCGGCGTGATGGCGGGCCTCGAGCAGGAGCTCGACGTGCTGCGCCAGGTTCCCGAACCGCAGGCGCGGCACGCCGGCCTGGCGGGGGCCGAGCAGCTCGCCGGGGCCGCGCAGCGCCAGATCCTCCTCGGCGATGCGGAAGCCGTCCTGGGTGGCCACCATCGCCTCGAGCCGGCGCCGCCCGTCCTCGCTCGCCGTTCCGGCGACGAGCACGCAGTGGCCGCGCGCGCTGCCCCGCCCCACTCGGCCCCGCAGCTGGTGGAGCTGGGCCAGCCCGAACCGCTCGGCGTCGTGGACGACCATCACGGTCGCCTGGGGCACATCGACCCCGACCTCGATCACGGTCGTCGCGACCAGCACGTCGAGGGCGCCGGACTTGAACGCGCGCATCGCGCGATCGCGCTCGTCGCTCGCCATCCGGCCGTGGACGAGCCCGACCCGCAAGCTCGGCTTGGCGCGCGCGAGCTCGGCGGCGACCGTCGTCGCGTCCTTCCACTCGGCCTCGCCGTCGTCGTCCACCTTCGGGCACACCACGTACGCGCGCTCGCCCGCCTTCACGCGCTCCTCGACGAGCGCGTACGCCGGCGCGTCCTTGCGCACGATCCTGGTCGCGATCGGGTGCCGTCCCGGCGGCAGCTCGTCGAGCACGGACACGTCGAGGTCGCCGTACGCGGTGAGCGCGAGCGTGCGCGGGATCGGCGTCGCGGTCATCACGAGCAGGTGCGGCGCGCCCTGGCCGTCACCCTTGTCGCGCAGCTTCGCGCGCTGCGCGACGCCGAACCGGTGCTGCTCGTCGATCACGACCAGGCCGAGGCCGCCGGCTCTGCCGGCACCCTCGGCTCCATGACGCGGGGGCGCGGCGAAGCCGATCGACTCGCCGAGCAGCGCGTGCGTGCCGATCAGGACGTCGAGCTGGCCGGCCGCGAGCAGCGCGAGCAGCGACGCGCGACTCGCCTTCGGCGTCGACGCGGTGAGCAGCTGCACGCGCAAGCCGCAGCCTTCGGCCCAGCGCCGCCACGTCTCGTGGTGCTGCTCGGCGAGCAGCTCGGTCGGCGCCATCACCGCGGTCTGCCGGCCGGCGCGCGCGACCTGCAGCGCGGCCGCGAACGCGACGCACGTCTTGCCCGAGCCGACGTCGCCCTGCAGCAGCCGATTCATCGGCTGCTCGCTCGCGAGGTCGTCGCCGAGCTCGCCGATCGCGCGGGCCTGTGCGCGCGTGAGCGAGAACGGCAGCGCGCGCGCGAGCGCCTCGGCCAGACCGGGCGTGCGCGGGCACGCGACCGCAGCATCGGCGCGGCGCTCGCGGCGGCGCAGCGCGACCGCGATGCCGAGCGCGAACAGCTCGCCGAACGCGAGCCGGCGCTGCCACCGGCTGTCGCCGCGGTTCATCGCCGCGAGATCCTCGGGCGAGACATCGGGCGCCGGCGAATGCAGGCGCGCGAGCGTCTCGGCGAGCGAGGGCAGCCGCGCGGCGGTCTCGATCGATGCCGGCACGCCGTCGTCGGCCGCGGCGCCGACCCGCGCGCACGCGGTCTGACACGCGACGCGCAGCTTGCTCGCGGGCACGCCTTGCACGTCGGGGTAGCGCGGGAGGATTTTCGGGGGCTCCTTGGAGGCTCCCCCCGGAATCTCGATCGCGAGGATGTCGGGGTTCGCGAACTCGAGCCGCTCGCTGCGGCGCCGCACCGCGCCCGACAGCGTGACCCGCGCGCCCGGCGGCATGCGCTTGTCGATGCCGGCCCACACGTTGAACCAGCGCACGAGTGCCGTCGCGCTTCGCGCGCCGCCGCTCGTCTCCATGACACGGGGTGCCGTCGCGCTTCGCGCGCCGCCGCTCGTCTCCATGACACGGGGCGCCGTCGTCCCCTTCTGCGTGAGATCGATCGAGCCCAGCCGGACCTCGGCCCAGCGCCGGCCGCGCACGAACACCATGCGCGAGCTCGCGACCTGCGCCACGAACGTCGCGCGCTGGCCGTCCTCGAGCTCGACGACCTCGGCGAGCGGCCGCGCGTCGCGCACGTCGTCGTAGCGGCGCGGCAGGCACCACAGGAGATCTTCGACGGTCTCGAGCCCCTTCGCCGCCAGCGCACGCGCGAACGCCGGCCCGATGCCCGGCAAGCTCGTGGTCGGTGCCGCGAGCGGATCCGCGCTCGTCGCGACCGGCACCGCGGGCGCCTTGGGGTATCTCGCGAGCAAGCGCATCCCCTTCGCGAGCTCGAACCGCTGCTGCTCGTCGTCGAGCTGCTCCCACTGGCCGAGCGCATCGCGCCAGCGCGCGATCGCGTCGTTCGGCAGCTTCGCGATCAACGCGTCGCACGCCGCGCGCAGCGCGACCCCGAGCGCCGGATCCTTGCTGCCGCTCCACGCAGCGTCGAGCGGACGCCGGAGCGCCTCGATGCGTCGCAGAACCTCCTCGGTCACTCGCGCACGCTAGCACTCGGCTCTGACTCGGGCGCGCCTACTTCACGAGCGTGCCGAGCGTTCGCTTGTCGCCCGCGACGAGCTTCGGCAGGTCGATCCAGGCCAGCTCGGGTCCGGCGTCACCGAACCATTGGTGCATGCCCCACTCGAAGATATCGATCCTCGCGAGCGCGCACTTGCATTTCGCGAGCCCGGCCGGGACGTCCTTGGCCAGCTTCTCGGCGATCCGGTCCGGAATGCCTTCGAGGTCGGCGGTGCCGAGCGCGAGCACGATCTCCTTGCATGGCGCGATCGCGGCGCGCAGCTGATCGGCGACATACTTGGTGGCATCGGGCTCGCTGACCGGCAGCTTCGCCGCGACGGCATTGGCGGCCGTCGTCTCGCGGTCGTGCTCGTACCCGCCATGCGCGGTGACCAGCAGACGCGGGGTCCAGTGGGTGCCGGTGGTCTTCGCGGCAAGCGCCGCGACGGCGCCGGCCGCCACGTCGTCGTCGGCCCAGATGTAGAGCGGCCAGCGCGCGTCGCGCAGGCCGCCGCCGCCCATCGCGAGCTTCTCGAGCGCTTCCTTCTCGCGCGCGTCGAGATAGTCGGCCGCCTCCGCGAGCGACGCGAAGTGCGCGCCCTGCGCGTAGAGCTGACCGTCGCGCGCGATCGCGATGACGACCCCGCGCGCGTCGAACGCGTTGTTGCTGACCGATGCCTTCGGCTCGTGGATGGCCTGCACCATCGGCAGAAATCCCGGCGAATGCGACGCGAGCGCGTGCAGCCGCTGGTCGAGGTGCGCCGCGCGCTGCTCGCACGTCATCGGCTGGACGTCGGGCTCGGGCATCGGCGGCGGCGCAGCTACCGGCGCCTGCACGGTTGCTGTCGGCGGCGCGGACGCCGCCGTCGGAGGCGAATCCTTGGCCTCGTTGTGGCCGCAAGCGGTGGCGGCGGCGGCGAGCACGATGCACTGGATGCGCGACACCGCGCCAGCTTACCGCTACCCGTCGGCGCGATACGTGAAGCGCAGCTCGTAATCGCACAGGTGAAACACGTCGCCCTCGTCGATGCGCTTGTTGTCGATGCGCATGCCCTTGTAGTCGATGCCGTTGGTCGACCCGAGGTCCTTGATGTAGAACGTCCCGTTCCGGCGGATCACGGCGGCGTGCTTGCGCGAGATGTTGCCGTCCTTGATCGCGAGGTCGGACGTCTTGCTGCCGCGACCGATGATGAACTGGTCCTTCGTCACCGGATAACGCTGGCTGTTGTAGATCAGGAACAGCGTCGGACCGCCCGAGCCCATTTGCGGGGCGCCGAAGCCACCGGCCGGCGGCGCCTGCGGCGTCGGCATCGGCGCCGGCGAATGCTGCTGCTGCGCGGCCGCCATGTGGCCGGTCGGTCCGCCGGTCTGCGGCCCGCCGCGCGCGGCGTAGCCCGGCGTCGGCGGCGCGGGACGACGCGCGCCCATGCCAGCCATGCCCGGTTGCGGCGGCGGCTGCTGCGTCAGCGGCGCGTTGCGAGCCGGTGCCTTGTTGTTCGTGGGCGGTGGGTTCGTCGCGGACGGACCGCCGCTCGGATACGCCTGATTCGGACCGCTGGCGTTCGCGCCGATCGGTGACGGCTGACCGCCGGTGCCCGGCTGTACGCCCGGCGACTGGTAGTTCTTCGACCGCGCGTAGTAACGCATCGCCTCGTTGACGAGGTAGTCGATAGAGCAGTCGAAGTCGTTCGCCATCTGCTCGAACGTCTCCCAAAGCACGTCGCGGCAGTAGAAATGCCGCATCGTCTTCTTGCTCTGATCCATCTCGCTACTGACTCCTAAAGGCGAGCGGTCCCTCCCGCCGTCCGGCGTCCTCTCCCTGCTTTCACTACCTTACTACAATGCCTCGCCCGGCGCGAGGAACCGACCTATTTGGCACCCTTGCCCAGCTGTTCAGCTAGCTCCTTGGCGCGCGCGCCCAGCGTCGGTTCTTCCTTGCGATCCTTGGGGGGAAGACCGGTCTGATCCCCCCAGAATCCGACGAGCTTGTCGCTCGATTTCACCGCCGCCAGCCGAGGGGCATCTTCGGTCGATTTCATCGCCGCCAGGGTCTCGACGGCCGCCCACCGCGCGATGTGGCTCTTGTCGTCCAGAAGCTCTCGCAGGGCGGCCAGCACCTGGACCCGCGGGGACATCGGCGCGATCTCGGCCGCGATGGCGCCGTCGAGCTCTTCCTTGGTATAGGCGACATCGGGCAGCGCGCGCACCACGTCCTTGATGGCGGCGACTCCACCGCAGCGCAGCGCCTGCTGCGCGATGACGTACTTGAAGTGCGGGTTCGGGTGGGGGTGGCCGACCATCCCGACCAGGGGCGCGATGCACGCCGGCGGACCGATCGTGCGCAGGAGCTTGACGCCGTCCTGCGCGACGTTCGCGCCGAGGCCCTCGTCCTTCGCGATCGCCACGAACCGATCGATGTCGGGCTGGAGCGCCGCCGGCGGGCACGGATCGAACAGCCCGCCCGAGTCGACGTAGGCCTTGTAGATCGCGTCGAGCGCGCGCCCCGGCAGGGTGTCGTCGTGGCGGTCGTTCGCCATCTTCACGATGTCGAGCAGGTACGTGACGGTGTCGGTCGTGCAGGTCGCGGCGAGCCCGATCATCAGGTTGTCGCCGATGCGGTTCTTCACCTTGTCCTGGCCCGGCGCCGCGATCGTCGCGTTGCCGACCTCCATCAGCTTCTTCGCGGCGCGGTCGCCGATCAGGCGCATCACGGTGTAGCCGTAGTTCGAGCCGAGCTCGGAGCGCTGCTCGAACGAGCCGACGCAGTACCAGTCGACGAGGTACGAGTCGATCTGCTGCTTGGTCGCGTCGTCGGCGTACTTGCGGATCGCGATGAGCTGATCCTTCGCGATCACCTGGGTCGCGTTCGGCTTGGACATGTCGCCCTCGACGCGCGCTTCGCCCCACAGCCGCGGCGCGAGCTTGGCGACGACCTCCGTACGTCGCCCCGAGCTCATCTGTTCGAGCGCGGTGCGCACGTCGGCATCCTTGCCGGTCTTGACCATCATGTTCTCGGCCGCGTGCGCGGACAGATCGGGGTCGATCGACTCGTCGGCGAGCGCCTTGGCGATCTTGCCGGCGCCCTTCTCGGTGTGGGTCCACTTGTCGAGGTTCTCGTGCGTCGTTTTTTCGCAGCCGGCGAGCGCCAGCGCGATCGCGATCAGGAGCAGGCGTGACATACGCGGCGAGCTTAGCGGAAGTGTTACCTTCGCGCGCGATGTCCCGCGCGATCGGCGTAGCCCTCGCGTGCGCGCTGGCGGCGCACGTGGCTCCCGCATCCGCGCAGCCACGAACCGATCCCACCGTGGGCCGCGCGGTGTTCACGGGCGCGACCACGCCGAACGCGACGTCGATCGAGCTCGATCCGGCCGCGCTCGTGCTCGGCAAGAGCGACGAGTTCTACTTCTCCGCGACCAGCGTGATCGATCGGCTCTCGATCCAGACCCGGACGATCGATCTCGCGACCGGGGCGCTCGGCACCGGCCCGGACGTGTCCGCGACCACGCTGTCGCCGGGCGGCACGGTCGCGTGGGTCCCGCACATCCAGGCCGGCAGCGTCGCGGTCGGCCTCGCGCTGAGCTCGATGCCGATCTCGGCGGCCCCGACCGGCGTGCCGGCGCTGCAGTATCACGTCCTCGATCTGCGCGAGCGCGCGTACACCGGAACGTTCGGCGCGAGCATCCGGCTCGCCGACTGGCTCCTGTTCGGTGCGTCGCTGTCGTACGAGGCTCGCCATCTCCACCTGCGTTACGCGCGCGATGTCGCGCTCGCGAGCGGGACCGGGCTCGGCAACCCGGCCGACACCGAGATCGTCGACGTCCAGGTCCACGAGCAGACCGGCCGCCTCTTCAACTGGCTGATTCCGTCCACCGACAACCTGAGCGCGAACCTCGGGGTCATCGTGCAATTCTCGAAGGACGCCGCCCCGTCGCTCGTGCCCAAGTTCGTCGGCGTCGCGTATCACACCGTGCCGGGCGTCGACTCGGTGACGAACGAGCTCGACGGCAACGCGGTCGTGACCCAGGCGCCGTCGCAGGGCGGCCAGACGGTGCACGGCGCCGCTTCCGTGGTCATCGCGGAGCCGACGGTCGTCGACGGCGAGGTGCGCTGGCGCATCCCGCACGATTTCGATCTGCACCTCGGCGCACGCTGGGAGGATCTGTCGCGGTTCAGCGCGTACGACGTGCGCGCGTTCGGCACCGGGCTCGCCGCGATCGGCGTGCCCGAGTGGACCGAGCGCCCGCTCGGCTATCACGACCCGCTCGCGGTGTGGATCGGCGCCGAGCAGGTCGACGTCGGCGACATCGAGCCGCTGCGGTTCGGCGCACGCATCGGGTTCCAGACGTCGGCGTTGCCCGATGCCGCGACGTCGCCGATGGCGATCGCGCCGTTCTCGTACACGCTCGATCTCGGCGGGCAGCTGCGCCTGCGCGACCGGCCGTGGCTGATCCAGGCGACGGTCGGTGTGCAGTATTTTCCGACCGTCACGGTCGCCGATTCGGCGTACGACCCGCGCGACCTCGCCGACTGCGTCGCGTCCGGCTACAACTACTCGCTTCCGGCGTGCGCCTCCACGCGCAACGGTTACGCGATCGACACCGCGGCCGGCGACTACTCGCGCTTCGAGCTCGCGCTCCGCCTCGCACTTCATTATGAGTATTGACGTCGTCGTGTACGGTGCGAGCGGCCTGGTCGGCGGCCGCGCGTGCACCGAGCTCGACGCGGCGGGCGTGACGTTCGCGCTGGCCGGCCGCGACGCCCGCGCGCTCGACCGGCTCGGCGAGCTGTTCCCGGCGGCCGGCAAGCGGATCGCGTCGCTCGACGGCGTAGAGTCGCTCGCGCGCGCGTTCGCCGGCGCGCGCGTCGTGCTCAACTGCGCGGGGCCGATCGCGGAGATCGGCGAGCCGGTGCTGGTCGCCGCGCTCGCGGCCGGCGCGCACTATGTCGATGCCGGCGGCGATCAGGCATTCCTGCACGCGATGTACGAGCGCCACGAGTCGACCGCGCGGCGCGCCGGGCGCGCGTGCGTGCAGGGCTGCGCGGTCAACGGCGCGCTCGGCGATCTCGCGGCGGCGTGGGCCGCGCAGCACGTGTGCGGCGTCCGCGACGAGTCGGATGCACGCACGACGCGGGAGGCGCCCGCGCCGCGGCTCGCCGAGGACAAGCCGCTCGACGAGCTCGCGGTCAGCTACGTGTTCGACGAGCTCGTGCTATCGCCGGCCAGCCAGCGCGCGGTGTTCGCGAACCTGTCGGCGCGCGGCCTGGTGTGGCGCCGCGATCGCTGGGATGCGGTCACGCCTGCCGCGGTACGGCGGCGCGTCAACGCCGGCAGCGCGCTCGGCGGCGAGCGCGAGGTCGTATCGTTCCCGGGCGGCGACGTGCTCACGCTGCCGCGCCACGTCGCGACGCGGACGGCACAGACGTTCGTGTCGACCACGCGCAACACCGCGGCGACGACCGCGCTCCGCCTGCTCGCGCGCGCGCTGCCGCTCGTGCCGCGCCGCGCGAGCGAGCTGCTCGCGCCGTACAAGCCCGCCGACGACGAATACGCGCGTACGAGATTCGCCGTGATAGGTCAGGCGCGGCGCGGCTTCGCGGCCGCGCAGGTCGCGGTCACCGGGGCGGACCTGTACCGGACGAGCGCGGTGATCGCGGCGTGGGTCACACGCCAGCTGCTCGTGCGCACGTCGGGTCCACTCGGCATGCTCGCGCCCGGCGAGCTGTTTCGCCCCGAGCCCGCGCTGCGCGAGCTCGCCGCACGCGCCGACCTCGCGATCGAGCCGAGCTTCGGCTAGCGTTAGGCCATGAGCCGCGCGGTGGTCGTGGTGTTCGCGATCGCGGCGTGCGGCGGCTCGAGCGCGACGCCCGACGCGGCGATCGCCGACGCGAACGCAGCCTGCCGCTCGCAGTTCGCGACCACGCAGACCTATTCGATCGCGGCCGGCGCGTCGCCGATCGCGATCGCGTCGGGCGATTTCAACAGCGACACGCTGATCGACCTCGTCGTCGCCGACGCCGGGACCGCCGACGTCGCGTTCCTGCCCGGCCAACCCGGCCCGTTCATCACGTTCGGCGCGGCCACGCGCTTCCCCGCCGACGCGATGCCGGCCGCGCTCCTCGCCCGCGATCTCGACGGCGACGGCCACCTCGATCTCGCGGTCGCCGCCGCCGGCGGCAACGACATCGCGCTCCTGCACGGCAACGCCGATGGCACGTTTCAACCGCCCGACGATTATCCGACCGGCATGGCGCCGCGCGCGATCGCGCTCGGCGACTTCGACAGCGACGCGATCCTCGATCTGGTCACCGCGAACGCGGGCACGGTGAGCGTGCTGCGCGGCGGCGCCGGCGGCGTGTTCGGCCAGCACGTCGACACCACGGTCGATACCGCGCCGCTCGCCGGGCTCGTCGTCGGCGACTTCGACCACGACGGCCACGTCGACCTCGCGGTCGGTCTGACCTCGAGCGCGCAGGTCGCGGTCTTGCTCGGCCACGGCGATGGCACGTTCGCGGCGCCGACGACGTTCGCGACCGGCACCGGCACGGTGGCCGCACTCGGTGGCGCGGATCTCGACAAGGACGGGAACCTCGACGTCGTCGTCGGCGGCGCGGGCGGCGTCGTCGTGTTGCGCGGCACCGGCGGCGGCGCGCTCGCGGCGGTGCCCACACCGGTGATCGAGGACAACGTGCTCGCGATCGAGATCGCCGACTACGACGGCGACGACATGCTCGACATCGCGTACGCGACGACGACGGGCGTCGCGATCGTCTACGGCACCGGCGGCACGTCGTTTGGAGCACCGGCGGCGCTCGCCACGTCGACCGCGCCGGCCGGGCTCGCGGTCGGCGAGCTCGACGCCAACGCCGACATCGATCTCGTGACCGCGAACGGCTCGGCCGATTCGGTCAGCGTCTTCCTCGATCACGGCTGTCCCTGAGACGCGTGACGATCGACCGAACGTGCTATCAACGATCGCATGACGTCGTCGTGGACGCTCGAGGCCGAAGCGAGCACGGGCTTCGGCGCGAGCGCGCGGCGCTGGCGGCTCGGCAACGGGCTCGGCCTGATCGCGGCGATCGATCGGCGCGCGCCGATCGTCGCGCTGCAGACGTGGTTTCGCGTCGGCTCGCGCCACGAGCGGCCGGGCGCGACCGGCATGGCGCACCTGTTCGAACATCTGATGTTCGGCCAGACCGAGGGTTTGCCGCCCGGAGAGCTCGATCGTCTGATCGAACGCACCGGCGGCGAGACCAACGCCGCGACGTGGGTCGACTGGACGTACTACAAGATGTCGCTGCCGGCGCGCGACCTGCCGCTCGGCGTGCGGCTCGAAGCCGAGCGCATGCAGCACCTCGTGCTCGAGCCGGTGCCGGTCGAGGCCGAGCGCGATGTCGTCACGAACGAGCGGCGCGAGCGCGTCGAGGACGACGTCGACGGCTGGCTCGACGAGCAGCTGATGGCGCACGCGTTCACGCAGCACCCGTATCGCTGGCCGACGATCGGCTGGATGGAAGACATCCGCGCGCTCGCGCTGCCCGAGATCCGCGCGTTCTATCGCACGTGGTACGCGCCGAACAACGCGACGATCGTGTGCGTCGGCGACTTCGACGACGGCGAGCTGCTGGCGCTGATCGCGCGCCACTACGGGTCGATCCCTCCCGCTGCGGTGCCGAGCATGCCCGGCGTCGTCGAGCCCGAGCAGACGCGCGAGCGGGTCGTGCGCGCGCCCAAGCCGATCGCGACCGATCGGCTGCTCGTCGGCTACAAGGCGCCGGGCCAGGACGACCCCGACTGGGCCGTGCTCGAGATCGTCGCGACCTTGCTCGCGGGCTGCCCGTCGGCGCGGCTCCATCGCAAGCTCGTGATCGAGCGCGAGGCCGCGTCGTCGGTCGACGCCCAGCTGACGCCGTTCCGCGATCCGTCGCTCTTGCGGCTCGCGGTCACGACCGCGCGCGGCCACCGCGCCGACGAGGTCATCGCCGAGATCGATCGCGAGCTCGCGGCGCTGCGCGAGCACCCGCCGGCGGCGGCCGAGGTCGAGAAGGCCAAGGCCCTCGCCGAGACCGACTTCTGGAGCGCGCTCGTCGACGTCGACGGCAAGGCCGAGGCGCTCGGCCATTACGAGACCGCGCTCGGCGACTTCCGCCGGCTCGGCGTGATCGCCGAGCGGCTGACCGCGGTCACCGCCGACGACGTCGCGCGCGTCGTGCGCAGCCACCTCGTGCCGGCGCGCCGCACGATCGTGATCGCCGAGCCCGACGAGGCGGCGGAAGAAGCAGACGAGGATGACGGTGACGCCGAATGATCCGCTGGTGATCGTCGAGCCGTCGACCGACACGCCGCTGGTCTGGTTCGACGTCGCGATCCGCGGCGGCGCGGCCGCCGACCCGCTCGGCGCCGAGGGCCTGCACCGTCACGCCGCGCTGCTCGCGCGCCGCGGCGCCGGCTCGCGCGATCGCGCGCAGCTCGACGAGACACTCGACGGGCTCGGCGCATCGATCGATGTCGCGCTGTCGCGCGACTCCGTGACGCTGTCCGGCCTCGCGCTGTCGCGGCACCTGCCGGCCGCGCTCGAGCTCGCGGCCGACGTGCTCGCCGCGCCGCGCTGGGACGAAGGCGAGCACGCGCGCCTGTTGCGCGAGACGCCGCAGATCCTCGACGAGGTCCGCGACGACGACGGCGCGCTCGCGACGCGCTGGTTCGACTGGCTGTGCTGCCCGGGTCACCCGTACGGGCGCACGTCGCTCGGCACGGCCAAGTCGCTCGCGCGCATCGCCGAGGACGGGCGCGACGCCGCGATCGAGCTGTGGCGGCGCGAGGTCGTGACCGGCAACCTCGTGATCGGGCTCGCCGGCGACGTCGACGAAGCGCGCGCGCACGAGCTCGCGGCGCGGCTCGTCGCGCGGCTGCCGCGCGGCGCGCGCCTCGAGGAGCCGACGGTGCCGGCGCTGCGCACGCGGCCCGCGCGCGCCGTGCTCGTCGACAAGCCCGATCGCACGCAGGCGCAGCTGCGGATCGGCCACGTGTCGGCGCGCTACGGCGATCCCGACACACCCGCGCTCGCGATCGCCGAGGCCGCGCTCGGCGGGATGTTCAGCTCGCGGCTCATGCAGGAGATCCGCGTCAAGCGCGGCTGGAGCTATGGCGCCGGCTGCGCGCTGCGCCGGTCGCGGCTGCCGCACTGGTTCGAGATCTGGACCGCGGCCGCGATCGACGTCGCGGGCCCGGCGGTCGCGCTCGTGCGCGAGCTCTACACCGACTACGCGGCGCGCGGCCCGAGCGACGACGAGGTCGACTTCGCGCGCAGCTACCTGGTCGGCGCGATGCCGTTCCACGTCGCGACCGCGCGCCAGCGCATGCAGCTCGCCGTGCGCGACGCGGTGTTCGATCTACCCGCCGGCTACACCGCGCGCCTGCCCGAAGCGCTCGCCGGGCTCGCCGCCTCCGACGTCCGCGCCGCGTGCGCGCGCCACATGCACCCCGCGCACTCGGTCACGGTCGCGGTCACCACCGCCGATCACGCGCGCGCCGCGCTCGAGGCCGCGCACGCCGGCGCGCTCGAGGTGGTGGCGCACGACGCGTATTGAGCCGCCATCAGCTCCGCTGTAACGACTCGGCAACTTCCCGCGCCGCAAGCTCGTCGTAGTCGATCCTGAAATTCAGGTTCCCGGTTCCGCTTCACTACTCCCTATTCGTCAGAGGGCGCGCGCAACAGGCCGGACTCGTCGTCCAACCGCTAAGGCGTACAAACGTACACGCTGTTCGTCCCGCCGAAGCCATCCGGCACGGTGTCTGGATCGGTCGGATCCGGAATCCACTGCGTGCCGTTGATGATGAACTTGTACTGATACGAGCCCGCCGCGAACGTGTAGCTGCCGTCCCACGAGCCGTCGGCTTGGAGCGCAAACGCGATCGCGCCGTGCGAAGGATCGGCGGCCCATTGCACGAAGTCTCCGGACAGCCACACCGATGACGCGGTCTGCTCGTCGGCGACGCGAAAGCTGTGGTTGCAGCCGGGCGCGCCGTCGACCGCGGCATCGGGCGAGACCGACGACGAGCCGTCCGTCCCCGAAGACGAAGCCGCGTCGGCGCCGGTGTGCCGGCCGTAGCCCGGCGGCTCGCAGGCGGCGAGGAGCGCGAACGCGGCGAATGCACCCAGACGCACGCGCGACGCCTGTTCAAGTCACATGCCACGCCAACCACGCGTCCCAACGCGACCCCGCGCCGACGCGTTTCGATCCGCATCGGGAGATCGCCCCGCGGGCGTTTCGTTTCGCAACCAAACGGGGTGTAAGTCATGGCGATCCGCCGCAAACCGGCAGGCACGAATCGTGCGAAGCGACCGCCCGGAACCATGCGCCGGCTCGCCCCAGCCTTCGTCGTCGTCGCGCTCCTCGCGCGGCCGGCGCTCGCCGTCGATCCCGTGCCGTCGTTCCAGTTCCTCGTCACCGGCAACGGCCACGGCTTCCAGGTCTTCGACCAGACCGCGAACGCGGTCAAGCAGTACCTCGAGCGGCCGTATCGCTACATGTACCCGAACCCGTCGAACATCGACGCCGAGGGGGTCGTCCGCCGCAACCTCGCGTTCGACACGTATTTCGGCGTCAAGGTCGGCTCGACCGCGCAGTGGCTCGGCGGCCAGGCGCCGAGCTCGGTGAGCTACGTCAACGAGTCGAACATGATCCGCTCCGAGCTCGCGGTCGGCGGCGTCGACACCGAGACGTTCTTCGTCTCGCCATTCGGCTACGAAGGCAACGCGCTCGTGATGCTGCTCAAGGTCACGAACACGAGCGCGTCGCCGCAGCAGGTCACCGCGTACGCGATGCACAACTTCAAGATGGGCACGGCGACCAACCCGGATGCGCCGGGCGCCGACGGCGAGGTCATCGCGTACGACGCGACGTCGCAGGCCGCGACCGAGACCGGCAACGGCGGCGGCATGATGATCTACGCGCCGATCGGCGGCGTCGACGTCTCGAGCTGCGACAACAACGGCTACAACCAGGTCGCCGCCGGCACCGGGCTCGCGCAGACGCCGAATTGCAGCGGCACCGACATCAAGAACGCGTTCCAGAAGTCGCTCGGCACGATCGCGCCGGGCGCGAGCGCGTGGTGGGGCGTCGCCGTCCTGTTCGACGAGAATTCCAACGCGAGCGCGACGCTCGCGGCGTGGAACACGTTCCTGAACGGCCAGACGCCCGACGTGCTGTACGCGAGCGTGCTCGCCGAGTTCGAGGCGTGGCGCAAGCCGCCGGTACCCGGGCTGTCGCAGACCGAGACCGCGATCTGGCGCCAGGCCGAGGCCGTGCTGCGCATGGGTCAGATCCGCGAGGCGTGGAGCGACAGCCCGGTCCTCCACAACCACGGCATGATGCTCGCGAGCCTGCCGCCCGGCGAGTGGCACACCGGGTGGGTGCGCGACGGCACCTACGCGATCGACGCGCTCGCGCGCACCGGCCACGGCGACGAAGCGAAGGCCGCGCTCGAGTTCTTCCTCGACGCCGACGCGGGCTACTACAGCTCGTACGTCAACAACGTGCCGTATCGGGTGAGCACGGTCCGCTACTTCGGCAACGGCCGCGAGGAGTCCGATTACTCCGGCCAGCCGACGCGCAACATCGAGATCGACGGCTGGGGCTTGTTCCTGTGGGCGGCGCGCAACTACGTCGACTCGACCGGCGATGTCGGCTGGCTGTCGGAGACCACGAAGCACGGCGACACCGTCTACGACGCGATCAAGACCGGCGTCGCCGAGGCGCTCGCGTCGAACCTCGAGACCAGCAACATGGTCATCGCCGACACGTCGATCTGGGAAGTGCACTGGGCGGATCGCCAGCACTTCGCGTACACGACGGAGGCCGCCGCGCGCGGCTTCTGCGACATGGCGACGCTCGCGCGCCGCGCCGGCAAGGACGACGACATCGCGCGCTACAAGATGCTCGCGCAGAGCACGCAGACCGCGCTGACGACGAACTACATCGATCAGATGAACGTGCTGGCGGGCTCGGTCGAGAAGCTCGCGACCGGCGCGAACTACCACGACGGCTCGACGGTCGAGGCGCTGACCTGGTCCGACGTCGATCCGTCGAACATCGTCGCGTCGAGCACGCTCAACGGACTGTCGTACCTGCAGACCCCGGCCGGCGGCTACAAGCGGGTCGAGGGCTCGACCGATCAATACGACACCGACGAGTGGATCTTGATCGACCTGCGCGCGTCGGACGCGTTTCGGCGCGCCGGCCAGACGCCGAACGCCGACGCGCTGCTGTCGTGGGTCACCGCGCAGGCCTCGGTCAACTACAACTTGCTCCCCGAGCTCTACAACACGCAGTCGGCGGGCGGCCCGATCGGCGCGTACTCGGGCTCGATCCCGATGGTCGGTTACGGCGCGGGCGCGTACTTGATGACGCAGCTCGATCGCGTGCAGCTCTACGAGCACACCGACTGCGGCGACAAGGACCTCTCGCAGTATCCGGACGCCGGCCCGGTGCTTGCCGGTGACGGCGGCACGGGTGGAGGCAACGCGGATACGGGGCGCACCGGGATCGCGTGCGCGTGCCAGGGCGGGCGCGGCTCGGCCGGCGCGGGCCTGGTGATCGCGCTCGCCGGGCTCGTCGTGATGAGGAGGAGGCGGCGATGACCATCGAGCTGCGCAAGATCGGCAAGCAGTTTCCCGGCGTGCGCGCGCTGCACGACGTCTCGCTCGCGATCGGTCCCCGCTCGCCAGCGTCCGCTGGCTCGCTCGATTCCGGGCCGGGCGAGGTGCTCGGCCTCGTCGGCGAGAACGGCGCGGGCAAGTCGACGCTGATCAAGATCCTCGGCGGCGTATATCCGGTCGGCAGCTTCACCGGCGAGGTCGTGATCGCGGGCAAGCTGCAGGCGTTTCGCAACACGCGCGACGCCCGGCGCGCCGGCATCGCGGTCGTGCACCAGGAGCTCGCGCTCGTGCCCGAGATGTCGGTCGCGGAGAACCTGGTCCTCGGACGCGAGCCGTCCTGGCTCGGGCTGGTCGACGCGGCGAGCACGCACGCCGCCGCGCGCGCGATCCTGGCGGCGGTCGGCGCGAGCGACGTGGCTCTCGACGTACCCGTCGGCGAGCTCGGCATCGGCGTGCAGCAGCTGCTCGAGATCGCGCGCGCGCTCGCCGATCGCGCGCGCGTGGTCGTGCTCGACGAGCCGAC
>Ga0335083_10003935_pt1 | contig 19090 bp, 15 predicted proteins | sample Lox_Sample_42_FD_206716 | JGI IMG/M metagenome (GOLD analysis project Ga0335083, IMG submission 206716) | Soil microbial communities from Loxahatchee National Wildlife Refuge, Florida, United States - Lox_Sample_4.2 | ecosystem: Environmental > Terrestrial > Soil > Wetlands | place: USA...
GCGCCGGACGTCGCTCCCCGCCGAAGTCACGGCCGTGCGCCGGGTTGCGCGCCGGACGTCGCTCCCCGCCGAAGTCGCGAGTGTGCCCTCCGTCACGCGACGGAAGTCGCTCCCCGCCGAAGTCGCGGCCGTGCGCCGTGTCGCGCGACGGCCGTCGCTCCGCGCCAAAGTCGCGGCCGTGCTGCGCGTCGCGCGAGGGGCGTCGCTCCGCGCCGAAGTCGCGAGTGTGCCCTCCGTCACGCGACGGGCGTCGCTCCCCGCCGAAGTCGCGGCCGTGCGCCGCCTCGCGCGGGGGGCGCGGCCGATCGTTGAGTTCGCGCCCGCGGCCGGCCGGCGCGCGCGGCTTGCGCAGCGTGACGCGACCGCCGCGCGCGTCCGCGAGCGGGTCTGCGGCGTGGATGCGGCGCGGCACGCCGTACTCCTGCTTCATGGTGCGAAGCTCGTCGAGGGTGAGCCTCCGCCATTCACCCGGGCGGAGCCCCTCGGCCGTGATCCCGGCGTGGGCCACGCGCGCGAGCCGCATCACCGGCATGCCCGCATGCTCGCCGAGCCGCCGCACCTGACGATTACGTCCCTCGCCGAGCTTCACGCTGAGCCAGCTCTTGCCGTCTTCGACGCGGAGCAGGTTCACCTCCGCCGGCTGCGTGGCGCGCCCGTCGATCACGATGCGCTCCCGCAAGCGCTCGAGCGCCTTCTCGTCGACGACTCCGCTCACCTTCGCGACGTACTCCTTCTTCGCGTGATGCCGCGGGTGCATGAGGTGACTCGCGAGCTCGCCGTCGTTCGTGCAGATGAGCGCGCCGCTCGTGTGGAAATCGAGCCGTCCGACCGGCACCACGCGGGCGCCCACGTCCTTCAGGTACTCGGCGACGGTCGGCCGCCCCTCGGGATCCTTCAACGTGCAGACGACGCCACGCGGCTTGTGCAGCACGATGTACACGAGCGGCTCCGCCACGACCAAGCGCCCGTCGACCTCGACGCGCGCACGCGTCCCTACCCTCACGCCGAGCTCGCTCACGATGCGACCGTCGACGCGCACGCGACCGGCCGTGATGAGCGCCTCGGCCGCGCGCCGCGACGCGACACCCGCGCGCGCGAGGACTTTCTGGAGCCTCTCTTCGGGCAACGCTCTTACTCGTTCGGGCGGCGCGCTACTCGCGCCGGCGCGCACTCACCCGGGCGTCGGTGACTCCGCCGTCGAGCGCCTGTTCTTTCTTCGCCTTCTCTTCGGCGGCGGCTTTCTGTTCCGCGGCCTCGTCGTCGCGCCGCTCTTTGTCGTTGAGCTCGCGCAACGTGATCTCGTCGCGGTCCCAGCGATCGACGCGCCCGTCGCCGTCGAGGTCCACGCCCTCGCGCTCGAGCTTGCCGTCGTCGTAGATCTCCCACGTGTCGACCTTGCCGTCGTGGTTCGTGTCGCGCTGCACGCGGCTGAGCTTGCCGTTCATGTAAACGCGCGTTTCGTCGGGGGTTCCGCGCTGGGTGTGGTCGATCTCGACCTTCACGATCTTGCCGCGCGCGAACGTGACCCAGGTGTCGATTTTCCCGTCGTAGTCGGTGTCCGCGGTCTCCTTCAACGGCTCGCCGCGCTCGTTGTACGTGCGGACCACGTCCTTCACGCCGTCGAGGTTCGTGTCCACCTCGCGGCAGATGAGCACGCGGCGGCGCTCTTCGCCTTCACCCATCAGCGCGTAAACGCGACGGATGTTCTGCGCGACCGAGCCGGGCCCCGCCGTCTCCTGCACCTCGCGATCGGCGCGGCCCTTGAAGTCGCAGCGTGAGGCGTCTTCGCCGGCGAGCCCGCGCGGGTGCCCTTCGCGTTGCGTCGCGGCCTGCGGTGGCGGACCCTCCTGCGCGCCGCCGCCGCACGCGAAGCCGAGTCCACCGGCGCCTCCGGCGAGCGCGACGATCGCGAGCGCTCGATCCCAGGACGAACCGCGCGATACTCGGCTCACTTGGCCCCCGGCTTGGCTGACGCGGGTGCGGCGGGCGCGGGTGCCGCGGCGGGCGCCGACGACGGCGCCGGAGCCTCGGCGGGCTGGCTTTCGACCTCGGTCGGAACCGCCGTGGGTTCCTGGAAGTCAGGACCCTTTGCCTGTTGGTAGTACTGACGCTCGGGCGGCACGTAGCCCGTCTCCTTGCAGTAATCGATGGTCGTTCCGGGGTCGGGCTTGCCGTCTTGATTCGCGTCGGTGTGGATCAGCGGGCAGCCGGGCTTCGGGTACTCCCACCACTGATCGACGATGGCGTCGGCATCGGAGTCACGCTCGGAACGCGCGAGCACGCCGTTCTGATACGTGTCCCAGGTGTCGAGACGATTGGCGAGCAGCGTCGCGCGCTCGCTCTTCACCGGCACGCCCGCGCGGTACTCGATGATCTCGTCGATCGCCCCGTCGTGATCGAAGTCGTACTCGCGACGACGAACCTGCCCGGCTCCGTCGTAGTACGTGTAAACGTCCACGCGTCCGTCGAGGTTCAGATCGGCGGCTTGACGATGATGATCTCGGCCTTGCCGTCACCGTTCGCGTCGAGCCGCTCGGCGCTCGGCGAGCTCGTGTCGCACGGCTCGTGAATCACGCGCGTGTCGCGGGCGCCGCTCGCATCCGCGGCGGTCTTCGCCGCGGGCTCCGAGTTACAGCCGAAGCATAAAATCGCCAGGGAGCCGATCTCGAGCCACGTCCCGTTCCCGCGCCGACGCATGCGGCATCTCTACCCCGCTTACGTCGCGGATTCCAGGGGGGCAGAGTGGCCCAAAAACACGGCGAACGACTGAGCAGGCCTGCTACCGTTTCTTACAAGATACTGTATTTATTGGTGATTATTGCCAAACACCGGGACGTACTGCATTGACAATGCACGTATGGGAATCTAGTGTAACGGCTCGTAATTCGAGCCGGCCCGTCGATGTCCCGGAAGAAGATCTCAACGACCATCTACATCACGCCCGAGCAGAATGAGCTGCTCCACCTGCTGCATTCGCGGACCAAGGTGCCGGTGGCCGTGTACATCCGGGAAGGCATCGATCTCGTGCTGAAGAAGTACGAAGACTCGCTGCCGGGCCAGCGCACGTTGGAAGCCGCCGCCGCGAACCCGGCCGCGAGTCGTACTTCCAAGAAATAAGAGAGCTCTGGTGCTATCCACGGGCGCCCCGCCGAGCGGGGTGCCGACGCCTCATGCCGACCGATCCGAGCCGCATCCGGAATTTTTCGATCATCGCTCACGTCGATCACGGAAAATCCACGCTCGCCGATCGCATCCTCGACGTGACGGGCGCGATCACCGAGCGCGAGAAGGTGAGTCAGTTCCTCGACAAGCTCGAGCTCGAACGCGAACGCGGCATCACCATCAAGGCCCAGTCGGTGAGGCTTCGCTACCGCGCGAGCGACGGCAAGGACTACCAGCTTCAGCTGATCGACACGCCCGGCCACGTCGATTTCAATTACGAAGTCTCGAGCAGCCTGCGCGCGTGCGAAGGCGCGCTCCTCGTCGTCGACGCGACGCAGGGCGTGCAGGCTCAGACGGTCGCCAACGCGTATTTGGCCATCTCGAACTCGCTCGAGGTGATCCCCGTCCTGAACAAGGTCGATCTGCCGTCGGCCGACGTCGATCACGCGGCCGAGCAGATCGAGGAAGTGATCGGCATCGACTGCTCCGGGGCGCTCTTCGCGAGCGGCAAGACGGGCGAAGGCGTGCGCGAGGTGCTCGACGCCGTCGTCGCGCGCATTCCGCCGCCGAAGGGTGACGCGAACGCACCGCTCCGCGCGCTCCTCTTCGACAGCTGGTACGACAGCTACCGCGGCGCGGTCGTGATGCTGCGCGTGATGGAGGGGACGCTCAAAAAGGGCGAGAAGATCAAATTCATGGCGACCGGCAGCGTGTACGAGGTCACCGAGATCGGTGCCTTCACGCCGCACGCGACGGCGCTCGAAGAGCTCGGCCCGGGCGAGGTCGGCTTCGTCGCCTGCAACGTGAAGAGCACCGAGGACACGAAGACCGGCGACACCGTGACCCACGCGCAGCGTCCGGCCGCCGAACCCCTGCCGGGCTTCCGCGAGGTGAAGCCGATGGTGTTCGCGGGCGTCTACCCGACGGACTCGGCCGAGTACGAAAACCTGCGCGACGCGCTCGCCAAGCTCCACCTGAACGACGCCTCCTTCCAGTTCGAGCCCGACACCTCGGACGCCCTCGGCTTCGGCTTCCGTTGCGGCTTTTTGGGCCTCCTCCACATGGAGATCATCCAGGAGCGGCTCGAGCGCGAGTACAACCTCGATCTCATCACGACGGCGCCGAGCGTGGTTTACATCGCGCACAAGAAGGACGGCGAGGTCGTGCGCGTCGACAATCCGTCGAAGATGCCGAGCGTCGGCGATCTCGAGTCGATCGAAGAGCCGATCCTGAAGCTCACCGTGCACGTGCCGGCCGAACACGTCGGAGCCGTCGTCTCGCTGTGTGAAGAGCGGCGCGGCGTGCAGCTCGGCATCCACTACGCGACGAAGGACCACGTCGTCGTGACGTACGAGATGCCGCTCGCCGAGGTGATTCTCGATTTTCACGACAAGCTGAAGAGCGTGTCGCGCGGTTACGCCAGCATGGACTACGAAATCACCGGCTACAAAGCCGACGATCTCGTGAAGCTCGACATGCTCTTGAACGGCGAGCCGCTCGACGCGCTCAGCATCATCGTGCACCGCGCGACGGCGTACGCGCGCGGTCGAGCGCTCGCGGCCAAGCTGAAGGAACTCGTGCCGCGGCAGCAGTACGAGGTCGCGATTCAAGCCGCTATCGGTTCCAAGGTGATCAGCCGCGAGACCGTGCGGGCCATGCGCAAGGACGTGACCGCCAAGTGCTACGGCGGCGACATCAGCCGCAAGCGAAAGCTCCTCGAGAAACAGAAAGAGGGCAAGAAGCGCATGAAGGCCGTCGGCAGCGTGGAAGTGCCGCAGGAGGCATTTCTCGCGATCCTGAAGCTCGAGGGCTGAAGCCGAGCGCGACGACGGCGCAGTAGATGGGTGAGCAGTGCGGCCGAGTGCGCTAAGGTCGGACCCATGGCGTCGAATCGAGCGCAACGGCTCGCCCAGCTGAACGCAAATGTGCCCGCCTGGGGCGCGGTCACCCACGTCGAGACGGCCCCGTTCGGGAATCGGCTGAAGATCGAGCGCTTCCGGCTGAAAAACGGGCTCGAAATCCTCGCGTGCGAGGATCGCTCGGCGCCGGTCGTCGCGTATCACACCTGGTTCCGCGTCGGCTCACGCCACGAGCGCGTCGGGAAGACGGGCCTCGCTCACCTCTTCGAGCACCTCATGTTCAACGAAGTCGAGGGCCGCGCTTCGGGGGAGTTCGATCGCCTGCTCGAAGAAGCGGGCGCCGAGAGCAACGCGTCCACCTGGCTCGATTGGACGCAGTACAACATCGCGATCCCGAAGGACAAGCTCGGCCTGGTGATCGGGCTAGAAGCCGAACGCATGTCGAAGCTCGTCCTGCGCGAACCTCAGGTGACGAGCGAGAAGGAGGTCGTCGCCAACGAGCGGCGCTTCCGCGTGGACGACGACGTCGAGGGCGCCGTGAGCGAGCTCTTGTGGGCGACGGCCTTCGACAAGCACGCCTACCGCTGGCCGACGATCGGGTGGATGGCGGACATCGAGGGCTTCACCACGGGCGACTGCGCCGATTTTTATCGAACCTATTACGCGCCGAACAACGCCACGGTCATCGTCGTGGGCGACTACGCGGAGAGCGCCCTGCTCGAAAAGCTCGCGCACGCGTACGGCGCCATCGCCCCGAGCATGCTTCCGGTCGAGGACTACCAAGCGGAACCCCCGCAAACGGCGGAACGGCGCCGCGAAGTGAAGAAGCCGACTCCGACCGAGAAGCTCGCGATCGGCTATCACGCGCCCGCCCTCGGGGATTTCGACCACCTCGGACTCTCGCTCCTCGTCGACGTGCTCTTCGGCGGGCGCGCGAGCCGCATGCACCAGTCGCTCGTCCGCAAGCAGGAGCTCGCCGCCGACGTGCGGGCTTCGGTCGGTCCCTTTCGCGACCCGGGCCTCTTCGAGATCTTCGCGTCCGCGCGCGAGGGACACCACGCGGAAGAGCTGCTCGCGGCGATCGACCGCGAGCTCTTGCGTGCCCGCGAGGAGCCCGTGACGGAAGAGGAAATCGAGCGGGCCCGCGCGCGCACCGAGCTCGGCCTCATCGCGGGCCTCGAGACGGCGGAAGGAAAAGCCTCGACCATCGGCTTCTACGAAACGGTGCTCGGGCGTCCGGCGGCGGCGTTCGAGCGACTCGACGCGGTGAGGCGCCTCGGACCGAGCGATCTCTTGCGGGCGGCACGCCGCTACTTCGCCGACAGCGCGCGGAGCATCGTGCTCGTGCGCGCCGAGCTCGCCGGCAGCGCGCAGAAGGCGGCCGAATGAGTCAGCCGAACGCCGTCGTGAGCCCCGCTCCGAACCTGCTCGTCGAAACGAGCCACGACCTGCCGCTCGTCTCGGTCACGGTCGCTCTGCGCATGGGCGCGCTCGAGGATCCGCCGGAGGGCGAAGGTTCGGTGCGGCTGCTCGGGCGGCTGATGCGCCGCAGCGCGGGCGGCCGCAGCGCCGAACAAAACGACGCCCTCGTCGAGGGCATCGGCGCGGCGCTCGGCGCCGACGTGACGCAGAGCACCGTCTCGTTCCAGGGCAGCGTGATCACGCGCTCGCTCGACCGTTTCGGCGAGTTTTTGGTCGACGCGCTGGCGCGCCCGGCGTTGCCCGAAGACGAGCTCATGCGGCTCAAGCGCGAGACGCTCGCCGAGCTCACCGAGACGCTCGACGACGATCGCAGCCTCGCGCGGCGCTGGTTCCGAAAGCGGCTGTTCGCCGGGCACCCGTACGGACGCTCCGCCGCGGGCACGAAGGCGGGCGTGGAGCACGCGACGATCGACACGCTGCGCGGGCTCTACCGCCGCCTCGTCGTTCCGGAGAATTTGGTGATCGCGCTCGCCGGGGACGTGACGACCGAGCGCGCGGAGCGTTTCGCGTCGGAGCTCGCAGCGGCGCTCAAGCCCGGAGCCGCGCTCGCCGATCGCACGCCGGAGCCGAGCATGCGCCCGGGCCGGCACCTCGTGCTCGTCGACAAACCCGAGCGCACCCAAACCCAGATCATCGTGGGCGGCCTCGGCAGCCATCCCTCCGACCCGGATCACTTCGCGCTCTCCGTCGCCAACACGGCCTTCGGCGGGACCTTCACGGCGCGGCTGATGCAGGAAGTGCGGGTGAAGCGCGGCTGGTCCTACGGCGCCTATTCGAGCCTGCCCTACGACCGGCGCCGCCAAGCGTTCAGCATGTGGACGTTTCCGAAAGCCGCGGACGCCGCCGCTTGCCTCGCCCTCGAGCTCGACATGCTCGAGAAGTTGCGCGCGAAAGGTCTCACGAAGAGCGAGCTCGCCTGGTCGAAACGTTACCTCGTGCGCTCGCACGCGTTCGCCGTCGATACGGCCGCCAAGCGCGTCGGGCTCAAGCTCGACACCGCGCTCTACGATCTCCCGCCCGGCTACTACGAGAACTACACCGAGACGTTGCGCGCGGTGACGCTCGAGCAGGCGAACGGCGCGCTTCGCGAACGCTTGTCCGACGAAAACCTCCTCGTCACGCTGGTCGGGACGGAGAGCGTCGTCGGGGACGGCGTGCGCGCGGCGATTCAGCGGCTCGCGGGCAGCGAAGTCGTGCGCTACGACGCCGAGTGAGCTCGCTCGCCCGGCTCAGGCACGCGCGTCCTCGGCCGTGAGCCCGAGTTTCTCGACGAGCTCGTGCGCGAGTTCCGCGGCCTCGCGCGCGAGCGCCGTTTCGACGGCTTCGAGCGAAGGGCCGTCGGTCGCCTCGCCGCGCAAATCGACGTAGAGCTTGAGCTTCGGCTCGGTGCCGCTCGGCCGCAGCAGCACGCGCCCGCCCGCGAGCTCGAACTCGACGAGCGGCGCGCTCGAGAGCCACGCCGGACGTTCCGCCGAGCCCCGACGGTAGTCGCGAACCTGCTCGATCGCTCGCCCGCCGAGGCTCGTGAACGACGCCGCCGCGGCCCGATCGAGCACGCCGCGCGTCGCCTCCGTCACGGGACGTCCGCTCACCGCGACGTTGTGCTGCGCGCTCGCCCAGACCCCGAACTCTCGAGCGAGCGCGTGCAGGCGATCCAACACGCTTCGTCCCTCGCGCCGGCAGCGCGCCGCGAGATCCGCGAACGCCACCGCGGCGGCGATGCCGTCCTTGTCGCGCACCGCGGGCGTGAGCGAATAACCGAGCGCTTCTTCGCAGGCGTAGGCGAAATGTCCGGCGCCCCGCCGCTCGAGTGCGAGCGCCGCCGTCCACAGCCATTTGAAGCCGGTGAGCGTCCGCTCCACCCGCGCGCCGCGTGAACGCGCGATGGCCTCGACGAGCGGCGTCGTCACGACGCTCGTCGTCACGATCGGAAGCGCGTGCGGCGGCGTGCCGGCCGCGACCGGCGGCACCCTCGCGTCGGCGAAGAGCGCGGCGAGTTGGTTGCCGCTCAAGCGCAGCCAGCGTCCGCTCGGCGTCGGGACCGCGACCGCCAGCCGATCGGCGTCCGGATCGTTGGCGATGAGGACGTCGGCCTGTTCCTTCTCCGCAAAGCGGAGCGCGAGCTCGAGCGTCTCCGGCTCTTCGGGATTCGGGAAGGGCGTCGTCGGAAACGCGCCGTCCGGCTCCGCTTGCTCCGGCACGACTCGCACGTGGGTGTAGCCGGCGCGCTCGAGCGCGCGGCGCGCGAAACGCCAGCCGACGCCGTGAAGCGGCGTGTACGCGATGCGGAGCGCTCCGCCTTCGCGCGGACCGAGGCTCGCGAGCGCTTCGGTGAGGTAGCGCTCGAACCACGCGTTCACGTCGAGCGGCTCGAGCTCGCTCCGCCACGGCGCCGGAGCCGCGGCGTTTTCGGCGAAATCCACGCGGGGCACGCTCGCCGCGGGGCCGGCCGCTTCGATGGCGCGTTCGATCGCCGCGTCGTGCGGAGCCGTGAGCTGCACGGCGTCGTCGAGGTAGAGCTTGTAGCCGTTGTCGTCGCGCGGGTTGTGGCTCGCCGTGATGACGACGCCGGCCGTCGCCGCGAGCGCGCGCGTCGCGTAAGCGACGAGCGGCGTCGGCACGGGGTCCGGGAAGTACCGCACGGGGATCCTGGCCGCGGCGAGCACGCCGCACACGTCCGTCGCGAAGCGCTCACTCGAGCTCCGCGCGTCCCGTCCGACCACCACCGGCAACGAGCGGGCCCCGCCCCCGCGCGCGCTCAGAAATGCGGCGAGCCCTCGCGTCGTCCGGATCACGGTCGCGCGGTTCATGCGCGCGCTGCCCGCGCCGACTCGTCCGCGGAGCCCCGCCGTGCCGAAGACGAGCGGCGGCGTCATGCGTGCCCGCACTTCGTCGAGCGCGCCGGCCGCGAGCAGGTCGCGAAGCTCCGCCTGCGTCTCCGGATCCGGATCGCCCTCGATCCACGCGTTCGTGAGCGCCCTGAGGGCCTCGTCGTCCATGCTCGGGGTCGCGCGACCCTACTCCGAAATTAGCCCGATTTCTGCGTCTTCGCGAGGCGCTCGGCGAGCGACGTGTCGTAGTCGCCGGCGCGAAATTCCGGCGTTTGGAGCACGGCGCGCAAAAAATCGCGGTTCGTTTGGCGCGGGCCGCGGGCACCGACGAGCTCGACGTCCGTCGCCGCGAGAGCCGCGTCGAGGCGCGCGATCGCTTCCGCCCGGGTCCCGCCGTGACCGATGATTTTGGCGATCAACGGATCGTAGTGCGGCGTGACCTCGCCGCCCTCGACGTAGCCCGCGTCGATGCGCACGCCCGGCAAGCCCTCCGGCAAACGAAACCGGACGAGCTTGCCCGGCTGCGGGACGAAACCCATGCTCGGATTTTCGGCGTAGAGCCGCGCCTCGACCGCGTGGCCTCGCGGCTCGGCCCCCTGCACGGCGGGCGCGAGACGCTCCCCCGCGGCGATCGCGAGCTGCTCCGCGACGATATCGACGCCCGTCACGAGCTCGGTCACGGGATGCTCGACCTGAATGCGCGCGTTCACTTCGAGGAAGTAAAAGTCGCCGCGCGAGTCCGCGACGAGCTCGATGGTGCCCGCGCCCGTATACTCGACCGCGGCCACGAGCTCGAGCGCGCGCGCCGTGAGCTCGGCGCGGCGTGCCTTGCCCTCCGCACCCGCGAGAAACGCGGCGGGCGAAGGGCTCTCCTCGATGATTTTCTGATAGCGCCGCTGCACGCTGCACTCGCGCTCTCCGAGAATCACCGCGGTCCCGTGCGCGTCGCGCAGGACCTGGAGCTCGATGTGCCGCGGCCGCTCGAGGTAGCGCTCGAGGTACACCCGCGCGTCGAGAAACGCGGCGCGACCGCGCTCGGAGCACGACTTGGCGGCGCGTTCGAGCTCGGAAGCGTCGCGCGCGATCTGCATGCCGATGCCGCCGCCCCCGCCCGCCGCTTTGACCAACACCGGAAAACCGATGCGCTCGGCCTCGAGACGGAGTCGCTCGGCGTCCGCGGGATCGACCGGTCCGTCGCTGCCGGGGGGCGGCAGGAGCCCCACCGCGCGAGCGCTCTGACGCGCGCGGATCTTGTCTCCGACGAGCCGCATCGCCTCCGGCGACGGGCCGACGAAGGTTGCCCCCGCGGCCGTGACCGCGCTCGCGAACTCGGCGTTCTCGCTGAGCAAGCCGTAACCCGGATGGACGGCGTCCGCGCCCGTGTCGGCGAGCGCCGCGAGCAACGCCGGCACGTTCAGATAGCTCTCCTTCACGGGCGCGGGTCCGATCCGAACGGCTTCGTCCGCGAGCGCGACGTGCGGCGAGCCGACGTCGGCGTCCGAAAACACCGCCACCGTGCGCAGGCCGAGACGCTCGGCGGTGCGGAGCACGCGACACGCGATCTCCCCGCGGTTCGCGACGAGAAGCTTCTTGAACGGCAGTGTCATGGGGGCGAGAGGTTACGCGATGGGCGCTCGGTTGCGGCCGAGCTCGATGAGACCCGGCGCGAGCGCGAGCTGCCCGCAGGCGGCCGACACCTCGTCACCGCGCCGCGCGCGCACGAAGCACGAGTAGCCGTAGCCCGCCACGCGCGCCTGAAACGCGTCCACCCGCTCGGGCGGCGAGGCGCTGAAGCCGGAGCCCTCGACGGGATTCATCGGGATGAGATTCACCTTCACGGGCAGGCCGCCGAGCACGCGCACGAGCCGATCGGCGTGGGCGTCCGTGTCGTTCACGCCGTCGATGAGCGTGTACTCGATGGTGATGCGGCGGCGCCGCGGTAGCGGGTAACTCTTGAGCGCGGCGATGAGCTCGTTCAAGGGATAGCGCTTGTTCATCGGGACGATGCGATCGCGCGTCGCGTCGTCGGGGGCGTGGAGCGACACGGCGAGTCCGACCTTGCCGCCGAAATCCGCGCCGAGCTTCTTCAGGCCCGGCACGAGACCGACCGTCGATACGGTGATGCGCCGCGGGCTCATGCCCGTGCCTTCGGGGTGCGTGAGCAGGCGAAGCGCGCGCGCCGTCTCGTCGTAGTGGTGGAGCGGCTCCCCCATGCCCATGAAGACGAGGTTCGTGAGGTCCTCGTTTTCGTCGAGAAAGCGGCGCGCGATGATGACCTGACTCACGATCTCGTCGGCGCCGAGCCCGCGGCCGAGCCCGGCGCGCCCGCTCGCGCAAAACACGCAGCCCATGGCGCAGCCGAACTGAGTCGAAACGCAGAGCGTCACCCGCGTCCGCTCGGACGGCGCGCCGAGACCCATCTCGTCCTCGTCGTCGCTCGCGGCGGCGAGGTCCGCGTCGCCGGAGAGCGGGGTCATCGGGATCAAGACGCACTCGATGCGACCGCCGCCCTGCATTCCGAGCACGAGCTTGCGGGTGCCGTCCTTCGCGCGGTGCACATCGACGACCTCGAACGGCGACGCGAGACCGTCCGCCGCGAGGCGCTCGCGGAGCCCGAGCGGCAGGTCCGTCATCTTCGCCGGGTCGAGCTCGCCGCGGCGATGGATCCAGCGAAAGATCTGCGTAGCGCGGTACTTCGGCTCGCCGAGAGCCGCGAGCGCGGCCGTCCACTCCTCGGGCAGCCGCCCGGCGGGGCGCACGTCGCTCATCGCTCTTCCGCCTTCGCCTCTTCCCAATAGGAGTCGAGCACCTCGAGCGGCGGCCCCGGGAGCGGCTTGCCGTCGGGTCCGCGCCCGAAGCCGCCGTGGCGCTCCTTCACCCGCTCCTCCACGTGGCCGAAACGCCGCGCGAAGCGATCCGCCGTGCCCCGCAGCGCGATCTCCGCGTCGATCCCGTGATGGCGCGCGAGGTTCACGAGGGCGAAGAGCACGTCGCCGAGCTCCGCTTCCATGTGCGCCTTGTCGCCCGACGCGATCGCGTGATCGAGCTCCGCGAGCTCTTCCGCCACCTTCTGGCGCGAACCGCGGCCGTCCGGCCAATCGAAGCCGACCCGGCTCACCTTCTCGCTCATGCGCTGGGCGCGCTGGAGCGCGGGCAGCGAGCGCGGCACGCCGGCGAGCACCGGCCGGTCCTTCTTCTCCTCGGCCTTGATGCGCTCCCAGTTCTTGAGCACCTCTTCGGAGCCCTCGACCGTCGTGTCGCCGAAGACGTGCGGATGGCGGCGCACGAGCTTTTCGACGATGGCGTGCACGACGTCGTCCGGACCGAAGCGTCCCTCGCGCCGCGCGAGCTCACCCAGGAAGACGACCTGCAGCGCGAGGTCGCCGAGCTCCTCGCGCAGGCCGTCGAAATCCCGAGCGTCGATGGCGTCGATGACCTCACACGCCTCTTCGAGCACGTAGCGGCGAATCGAGGCGTAATCCTGCTCGCGATCCCAGGGACAGCCGTCCTCCGCGAGGAGGCGGCGCATCAGCGTGACGAGCGACGGATAGGTCGCGCCCTGCTGCTCGGCGAGCGGAGGCGACTCGGGGATCGGAAAAGGGCGGCCCATGGAGCCGGCTTCGTAGCACCGCTTCCCGCATGAAACGAGGCCAGTCGGGCGGCGTGTTAGGCTAGCTTTGCTCGATGGCGGTGCTCCTCGAAGAACGGCACGGGGCGGTCGCGCTCTTGCGCTTGAACCGGCCGGAAGCACTGAACGCGCTCGATCGGGCGCTCGTGACGGCGCTCGGCGACGCGCTCGAACGCACCACGGCCGATCCCGCGGTGCGCGTCGTCGTGCTCGCGGGCGAGGGCGGCGCCTTTTGCTCGGGTGCGGACCTCAAGGAAGCACTCAAGGAATTGGACGGCGGCGTTTCGCTCGCCGAGCGCCTCGCCGCCTTCCAGCGCAACGTGCGTCTCGTCGTGAACGCCCCGCAGCCCGTGATTGCCGCGGTCGACGGCGCCGCGGTCGGCTTCGGCGCGGACCTCGCGCTCGCCTGCGATCTGCGGCTCTTGAGCGAACGCGCGTATTTCGAGGAAAAGTTCGTCGGCATCGGCCTGATGCCGGACGGCGGCGGCACCTTTCACTTGCCGCGGCTCGTCGGTCTCGGCCGCGCGCTCGAGCTCTTGTTGCTCGGCGAGCGCGTCACGGCCCCACGCGCCGTCGAGCTCGGACTCGGGTTGCGCGTGGTGCCGCCGAGCGAGCTCATCGAACAGACGCTCGCTCTCGCGGCGCGGCTCGCGGAGGGCCCGCCGCTCGCCCTCGCGAAGATCAAGCACGCCGCCCGGCAAAGCCTCGTCGGCACGCTCGACGACGCGCTCGAGCGCGAGGCACGAGGACAATCGGAGCTGCTCGCAAGCGCCGATTTGCGCGAGGGGATCCTCGCCTTCAAAGAGAAGCGCAAGCCGCGCTTCGGCGGTCGCTGAGCCGCGCGGCGTTCAGGACCCGAGACAACCGAAGTCGATCGAGACCTTGACCGAGGGGTCGCCCTCCACGGCGCTGCACGTCGTCGGACAAAGCTCGATTTTCGTGTGATCCGCGCTGTAATAAAAGCCCTCGTCCGACCCGCAGTCGGACGCGGACGCGCGGTTCGTGAGCGGTACGCGCGCGCCGCTCCCGGGCACGTACGACACCTTCGTCTGCTCGAAATCGACGATGCCGTGCGTCGGACTCGGCACGTCGTATTCGCACGACGCCTGAGCGCTCTCGATCACGCCTTCGGCGATCTTGTCGAAGATGTCGTTGAAGTTCGAGTTGTAACAAGACGGGTAGCGCAAGCCGCCCGTCAAGATGCTGAGGTACTGGTAACCGAGACCGGGCTCCGAGCTGTCCTGGAGCGCCGTGCCGCGCGTGCCCTGGCAAGTCGTCTGGACGGTGCCGTCGCCCTTGCAGCAGCGCGTCTCGACCGGGTCGCTCGGCGTGAGCGGCGTCGGGTTCGTCACCGCATTGCCGGCGAACCCGACGATGCTGTACCAGACGTAATTGCGGTCGCCGTCCGCCGTCTCGAACTCCGCGGGGTCGAGGGCGCGCAGCGCCGTATCGAACTGCGCGGCCCACGTCTGTTCGCTCGTCCCCGACAGCAGGGTCGAGCAGCCGAGCGTCGGATCGGTGGTCGGGCTGTCGTCGGTGATGCCGATGAAGACTTTGTAGGCCTCTTTGCGCACGAAAGCGCTCCAGCCGTTCGGCGCGACCGGCGTGAAGTTCGTCCGCGCGTGCGGGTACGGATCGGAGTGCGTGTACGCGTCCATCAGCCGGCACCAGAGGTCGTTCGAACCGATGTCGGTGCTGTGCTGGTAAAACTTCGGCGGATTGTTCGCGAGCGGCGGCGTGGTGTCGTTCGCGCCCGTCGGACACGTGAGCGTGCTGAGCGGCGCGCCGATGCAAATCGAATACGCCGAATCGGAAGCCGTGCCGCCGTCGAAGTTCTGCTTGAAGACGTTGCCGTAGCGAGAAACGAGGATCACGCGGTAATCGATCTGACTCGCGTCGAGGATCGCCGCGAAGTCCTCGTTGATGCGGGCCTGCACCTGCTGGATCTCGCCTGCCATGCTCTCGGAGTTGTCGATGGCGACGATCACGTCCATCGGCCGCTTGCGAAGCGTGGCTTCGCCGGTCTCGCTCGCGCAGGCCCCGCCCTGCCCGCCCGACGGCGGATCGTAAGTGAACGTGATGTCGGGCAAGCCCGCGGCGCTGAAATCGTCGCCGGACCCGCCCTCGCTCTGGCCGCCCTGTGACGAGCCGCCGTTCGCGCCGCCTTTGCCGCCCGTTCCGCCTTTGGCACCCGCGCCCGCGGAGCCTCCGGTGACGCTGATGGTCCCGCCGCTGCCGTCATTCGCCGTGCCACCGGTCGCGCTGCCGCCGGTGCCGTTCATGCCGGCGCCCGCAGACCCGCCCGTGATCGCGTTCGGCGGCTGCGTCGAGGTGATGTCGGCCGTGCCGGAACAGGCGTAAACGACGGACAGCGCGAGCGCGCCCGCGAACCCCTGACCGTAGAGCTTGCGCGTCGTCATCAGCGCACCACCCGGATCGTCGGACAACCGAGCTGAATGCGTACTTCGCCCTCGGGGTCCGCCTGGACGCGATCGCACGCGGCGCCGCAGAGCTCGATCTTGCTGCCGTCCGCGCTGTATTGCCAGCCGTTCGCCGCGTCGCAGCTCGTGGAGTCGTCGAGCCCGATCGTCTCCGGCTTGCCGCCGCCCGGCTTGAACGTGACGTTCACTTTGCTGCGATCGACGCCGCCGCCGTCCGGGTTCGTCGGCACGTCGTAGTCGCACGCGAGCACCTTGCTGCGGCTGATCTTCTGCAGGGCGTCGTTCAGATCCTTCGCGAAGTCCGTGCTCGTCGTCATGTCGAAGTGACAGTCCCCCACGTCGGGCGCGCTGCCCGAATGGTCGCAATCCGGGCTCGTCGCGGTGCCGCCTTCCCACGCGATTTGCGAGAGGAGCGAGCGCGCGGACTCGCTGCCCGGCGCGCCGATGACGAACGTGCGGATGTCGAAATCACGGGCGTGCGGCACGTCGGTCGCGAGCAGCTTCGGGAGCTCGGACACCGCGCACGTCTCGGCTCCGTCCGTCATGAGCACGACGAACGTGTTGCCTCGCAGCGTGCCCGCGCGGAGCGCGTCGGAAAGGTGCTGGTACGCGAGGATGACGGCCCCCGCGATCGGCGTGTCGCCCGCGGGGCTCACGGCGTCGAGATTGTCGGCGATGGTCTTTTTCTGGGCGGCATCGAGCTTCGCGAGCTCGACGACCGGATCGGCGCTCACGCCGCACGAGCTCGCTTGCGGAAACAACGTGAGGCCGGCGCTCACGTTGCTCTCGCCCGCGAGCGTGTCGAGCGCGTCGGCGAGCGCGCTGCTCGCGACGTCCCACTTCGACGGCACGTTCGGATCGTCCTGCACCGGGAATTCGGCGCAGCGGGCGTTCACCGCTGCGTCACCCTCGGGCGGGTTGCAATTCATGCTGCCGCTCTTGTCGATGAGGAAGAGGAGGTTCGCGGGGACGAGCTTCGCCGCCTCGTTCGTTTCGGCGCAGGCGTCGATGCCGCCCGCTCCGGGCACGCCGGCGTTGTCGTCGCCCGCGGCACCGCCCGGCTCCGAACTCCCTCCGGTCGCCGCGGCGCTGCTCCCACCGGCGCCGCCGACGGCGAGGCTCCCGCCGCTCCCGCCACTCGTCGAGGAGCCGGCCGTCCCGGAGCTGCCTCCGCTCGCGCTCGCGCCGCCCGAACCGCTCGATCCGCCCGTTTCTCCGCCAGACGGCGGTTCGCCGCCGTTCGAGCTGCAGGCTCCGAAGAGAGCCGCCAACGCAAAGGCCATCCAGCCGAGCCGCACCGCACGCATCTTGAACGCGTCTCTCACCTGAAAGAGTTTAGCAACTCACCTCCCCCTACAGTGGACGAATGTGTGAGAGTCGGCTCGTCCGAAAGACGATCCGTTGGGACTAGAACGAGAGCGCGCGGGCTCTCACTCAGAAGAGATAGCGCTCGCCCGAGTCACACAGGATCGTGACGACATTGCCCTTGCCGAGCTCGGCCGCGAGCTCACAGGCAACGTGAACGTTCGCGCCCGAGGACGGGCCGACGAGCAACCCCTCTTCACGCGCAAGACGGCGCGCCATGCGCTCGGCGGCCACGTCGCTCACCTCCACGACGCGGTCGAGCAGATCGCGCTCGAGGATCTGCGGGACGAACCCCGCGCCGAGCCCCTGGATGCCGTGCATGCCGGCGGGTTTGCCCGAGAGCACGGCGCTCGCCTGCGGCTCGACGGCGACGATGGAGACGCTCTTGCCGAGCTTGTCGCGGAGGACGCGACCGACGCCCGTGATGGTGCCGCCCGTCCCGACGCCGCTCACGAAGGCCGTGATTTCGCCGCCGGTTTGTTCGAGGATTTCGAGCGCCGTGCCGCGCTCGTGCGCGAGCGGGTTCGCCGGATTGGCGAACTGGCTCGGCATGAAGGCGCCCGGCGTCTCCTCGAGCACCTGCTTGGCGCGCGACACCGCGCCGGTCATGCCGTCGGTGGCGGGTGTGAGCACGATGTCGGCGCCGTAGGCACGCAAGATGTAGCGGCGCTCGAGGCTCATGTCCTCGGGCATGACGAGCACGCAGCGGTAGCCGCGCACCGCGGCGATCATCGCCAGGCTGATGCCGGTGTTGCCGCTCGTCGCTTCGACGATGGTCGCGCCCTCGCCCAGACGGCCGGCGCGCTCGGCTTCGACGATCATCGAGAGCGCGGGGCGATCCTTCACGCTGCCGGCCGGGTTCATGAGCTCGGCCTTCGCCCACACCGCGGCGCCGCCCGCGGGTGCGACGCGTTTGAGACGGACGAGCGGCGTGTTGGCGATGAGGGCCAGCGCGTCGTCGGCGACTCGGAGGCCGCTGGAGGTCACGCGGCTCGATTCCGAGCCGCTCTGAGGGACCGTCTTGCTCATGGGGGCCGGAGATTACACCCTTTTTTGCGACGTGCGCCCACCCCGAAGAAGGCTCAAACCGGCTCGCTCCGCACCGTGGCCGAAGCGGCGCCGACCACCAGCCGGGCGCCCGGCTCGAAGTGGGGCGCCTTCACGCGGGCGAGCGCGAGCGAGCCCGGCGCGACCGAGCTCCGAGCCGAGCTCGTCACTTCGCCGACCGCTTCACCTCCCGGGGTGAGGACGGCCGTGCCCGCTGCCGGAGCGGGCCCTTCGACGCCGAGCTCGACGAGCCGGCGCTTGAGCTTGCCGCGCGCGTCCTGCATGAACACGACCTCCTGCCCGAGGTAGCAGCCCTTGTTCCAGGAGACGGCGCGCCGGTCGAGGCCGGCTTCGTGAGGGTTGTCGGCGGCTCCGTAGTCGATGCCGAAAATCCCGATGCCGCGCTCGACGCGCAGCGTCTGCCACGCCTCGGGATCGGCGAGCACGGCGCCCTGGCGCACGAGCTCCCCGGCAGCGGCGTCCGCCTCCGTCGCCGGCACGAGGAGCACGGCTCCCCCGAGCCCGCTGAGATCGAGGGCGCCGCTCACGACGCCGGCGCGTTCGACCGTCTGCGCGAGCTCGGCGCCGCGCGGCCCGTGCAAAAACCAGCAGACGAGCTCGCCAGGCGGTCGTCCGAGCTCCGCGTCCTCCATCACGAGCATGCGCTCGAGCTCGGTCAGGGTGAGGTCGAACGTCCCGGGGGCGCACGCGAGGAGGAGCGCCTCCGGGCTCGACAGCACGTAAAAGTCCGTGTGGATCTTACCGACCTTGCTGAGCAAGAGTCCGAACGCCGCCTGGCGCGGACCGACCGTGGAAACGTCGCAGGTGACGACGCCGTTGAGCCACGTCGCGCGATCGGGGCCGGTCACCGCGAGGACGCGGCGGTCGGGTTCACGCACGAGGAGCGCGCCCTGTCGTGCCGCGTGACTCGCCGCGTCGGTCACGGTCGCCTCATTCGACGGGAATGCCCTCGCCCGCCACCGGGTAAATCGCTCCGTCGCGCAGCGTCACTTCGCGCGGCGCGGCGTTCTCGGCGCGAACCTCGAGCTTGACGCCAATCGACGCGTTCGCGTTGATGAGACTCTGGAGCTTGCCGTCCTCCATCGTTTTCACGGGCTGCCCCTGCACGCTCAGGATCTCCTCGCCGCCGCGCAGGCCGGCGCGCGACGCCGGTGACTCGGCGAGGACGCGCGTCACGAAGGCCTGCTCGGTGCGAAGCTCGTAATAGAGGCCCAGACCGAGACGCGCGTGCGCCGGTTCGACGATGAGGCGAAC
>Ga0335083_10003936_pt1 | contig 19089 bp, 12 predicted proteins | sample Lox_Sample_42_FD_206716 | JGI IMG/M metagenome (GOLD analysis project Ga0335083, IMG submission 206716) | Soil microbial communities from Loxahatchee National Wildlife Refuge, Florida, United States - Lox_Sample_4.2 | ecosystem: Environmental > Terrestrial > Soil > Wetlands | place: USA...
GCGCCGTGCCCGCGTCCCGACGGGGCGGCTAGCCCATGGAGATGCCCGTGGCCGACATCCGCCCCCTGCAAGTGACCGATCGCGCCCAGTGGCTGCCGCTGTGGAATGGCTACCTGCGCTTCTACCGCCAGCGCCTGCCCGAGGAGATTACGGCCGCGACCTTCGCCCGCCTCGCCGATGCGCACAGCCAGCCGCATGCGCTGGTGGCCGCGCACGGCGATCGGCTGGTGGGCTTCGCGCACTACCTGTTCCATCCCTCGACCTGGCAGCAGCGCGACATCTGCTACCTCGAGGACCTGTTCGTCGAGCCCACGGTGCGCGGCAGCGGGGTGGGACGCGCGCTCATCCAGGCGGTCTACGCCGCCGCCGATCGTGCCCAGTCCCCTTCCGTTTACTGGATGACCCAGGAATTCAATGCCGACGGGCGCGCGCTGTACGACACGCTCGCGCACCGCACCTCGTTCATCCGCTACGAGCGCTGAGCCCGGCGCGGGCCGCGCCTGCTCAGGGCGCGCTCACCACGGCCGCGCCGCGCGCGCGCGCCGCCCAGCGCAACAGGCCGACGGCGTAGGTGCAGTAGTAACCGGCCAGAGTGCCGAACAACAGCAGCGTGAGCGGGGTTGCCGCCGGCGGTCCGGCTGCCGTGGCATCGACGGGCAGCCCATGGGCCACGAAGCGGTAGGCGAGGCGGCACACGAACAGGGTCGAGAGTGCGATGCCGAGGTGCGCGCTCGGCACGTAGTACATGCCCTGCGCACTCGCCTCGAAGCGCGTCAGCCGCAGGCCCAGGACCCCGAGCCCGATCCCGAGCATGATCCCGCCTGCGAGCGCCGCCACCCCACCCGCCTGACCGTGCGTGCCCGGCGCGAGCAGCACCAGCACGAGCGGCAGCACCGTCAGCGTGATCCACGGCCGCACGCGCGAGTAGCGCTGACGCCCGATGTTGCGGCGAACACGGGCGTACAGCCGCCAGGCAATGAGCGCGATTACCGCGGCGGTCAGCAGGGCGTGGGTGACTTGCGGCTGGGTCATGCGTGCTGGCACCCTTCGGCGGGCGCGGCAGTCTAAGCTGCAGGCGCCGCAGCGGGAAGCAGGCCGCCACCGGATGCGCCAGCGCCTGCGATAAGAAGTAACCGGCACGGGGGAGATGCTCATGAATCGACAGGTACGGCGCGTGAGCGCCATGCGAGGGTGCGCCTGGCTGCTCGGCGGTGCGTTCGGGCTGGCGACGCTGGCGGCCTGCCAGCGCGCGGCGGTGCCTGCTCCCCCACAGTACTTTCCATCGGGCATCCCGGAGGCGCCGTTCTCGGCCGCAGTGCGCGTCGGGGATACCGTCTACCTCTCCGGCCAGATCGGCCTCAGCGCCGATGGCAGCCTGCCGCAGGACTTCACCGAGCAGGCACGCCAGACCATGAGCAACGTCGGGGCAGTGCTCAAGCAGGCGGGGCTGGACTTCAACGACGTCTTCAAGTGCACCGTGATGCTCACGGACATGTCGCACTGGGGGGACTTCAACAGGATCTACGTCGGCTATTTCGCGGCTGGTCATCTGCCGGCGCGCAGCGCCCTGGGCGCCAACGGCCTGGCCAAGGGCGCCCAGCTGGAACTGGAGTGCCTGGCCCGGGCACGTCCCGCCGGCTGAGCCGGACTCTCGTCCTTGGGCAGTTCGGTAGACCAGACCGAGGACCTGCTGTTCTCGATCCTGTTGCAGGTCATCGTCATGATCGGCGCGGCGCGCATCGGCAACACGGTGCTGCGCCGTCTCGGCCAGCCCGGCGTCGTGGGCGAGATCATCGCCGGGCTGCTGCTCGGACCGTCGCTCTTCGGGCACTTCTTCCCCGCGACCTCCCGCGCGCTGTTCGGCGAGCATGCCTCCACCCCGATCATCATCATCAGCCAGATCGGCCTCATCCTGCTGATGTTCCAGATCGGCATGGACTTCGAGTTCGCGCACCTCAAGGCGGCGCGCAACCGCCGCGCAGTAGCGGCCGTGACCCTGGCCTCGATCAGCGTGCCCTGCGCGCTCGGCCTGCTGATCGGCTCATGGTCCGCGGCGGTGCTGGCGCCGGGCATCGATCCCACGGTGTACAGCCTCTTCTGCGGAGTGGGCCTGGCGATCACCGCGGTGCCGATACTCGGGCGGATACTGCGCGAGTACGGGCTGACGCGCGCCGAGGTGGGGGTGGTCGCGATCTCGGCGGCGGCGATCAACGACGTCCTCGGCTGGCTGCTGCTCGCCGCGGTCTCGGCCTACGCGACGGCGCGCTTCTCCGGCGGCCACATCGTCTGGCAGGTGGCGGGCCTTGCGGCTTTCGTGCTGCTGCTGTGGTTCGTGCTGCGGCCGCTGGTCGCGCGCTTCCTGGCCATGAATCCGCTGCGCGATGGCGACGTGCCGCCGAATGTCATGGCGGCGGTGATCGGCCTGATGTTCGCGACCGGCATCTGCACCTACCGCCTCGGTATTTTCGCCATCTTCGGCGGCTTCGCCGCGGGCCTGCTCTTTCACCGCTACCCGGACTTCGTCGAGGCCTGGCGTCGCCAGGTCGGCCAGTTCGTACTGGTGTTCTTCCTGCCGGTGTTCTTCACCTTCACCGGGCTGCGCACCAACGTGCTGGGACTGGGCAGCGCCAGCGATCTCTCCTGGCTCGCGGTGGTGCTCGCAGCGGCGATCCTGGGCAAGATGCTGCCGGTCTACGGCGCGGCGCGCGCTTGCGGCTTTGAACCCCTGCACGCCTGGATCCTCGGTACGCTCATGAACACCCGCGCGCTGATGGAGCTCATCGTCCTCAACATCGGCCTCGACCTCGGCTTCATTCCGCCGAAGGTGTTCACCATGATGGTGATCATGGCGGTGGTGACCACCATCATGACCGGACCGCTCCTCAAGGTGCTGCTGCCGCGCACCGGTCACCGCATACCGCACGGCACCGACGCGTGAGCTGGGCGCTCAGTTGCGCCGTGGCTCGCTGGCGTTAAGGGCCGCGCCGAGCTCGGCGATCGCGGTGACGATGTGATAGAAGGTGCTGGCGGGAGCGGGCTCGGCGATGAAGCGGTTGTTGACCGTCAGCATGTCGTACCACAGCCCCTCCGGCGCGCTGGCCAGGTAGCGCTTGAGGGCTAAGGCGGCCTGCGCCACCGCCTGCCACCGGCGCCGATCGCGCGGTGCCAGCCGCGCGTTGGCCTTGAGCCGCTCGGTCTGCGGCCACAGGCGCGCCTGCGCATCGTGCAGCGTCAGGTCATCCAGCAATGCGTTGACCACCACGCCGCGCTGCACGCCGTGCGCTTCGGCGAGCCGCAGCAGCCGCAGCCCAGCCGCCGCCGCCTGCGCGCCGCCGTGGCGCTCGAGCAGCCACGCCCATTCGAACATGTGGCCGGGCTCGATCACCCTGCCCTCGGTGTCCCGCTGTGGCAGCCAATCCTCGCCGAAGCGCTCACGCAACACGCCGCTGCCCGGCTCGATCAGCCGCGTCAGCGCCAGGGCGACCACCTCTTCGCTCAGGCTGCGCCAGGCCGGCGCCTCGCTCACCTCACACCACGCCAGCGCCGCCTCCAGCAGATGCATGTGCGGGTTCGACAACAGCGGCAGCCGCTCGGGGATGCCCGACTCGAAGCCGGGACCTGAGCGCTTCAGCAGCCGCAGCAGGGACTCGAGCAGCGCGCCCGCGCTATCCAGGAGCAGCGGCTGCGCGCCGAGTACCCGGGTGCTCGCGGCCAGGGCCAGGAGCACGAAGGCCTGGTCGTAGAGGAAAGCGCGCTCATCCAGCGGCGTGCCGTCGCTGGCGCACAGCGTGCGAAAGAGTCCGTCGGCGCGGCGATAGTGGCGGAAGAAGTACTCGAGCCCGCCGCCAACCAGCGCCGCGGCATCGCCGTCCCAGCCGAGCTGCGGCGCGCAGGCGAAGACGAACACCTGTCGCACCTGCACCCGCGCGCGGCGCGCGTCTGCGGCCACCGCCCCTTCCGCGCTCAGCCGCTCGTGAAAGCCGCCACGCACATGGTCATAGCCCACCTGCGCCCACAGCGGCAGGGCGGCATGCAGCAGCCAATCGTGCAGCTCGCCGTGTAGTCGCCCCGCCGTCTCGCGCGGCTCGGCGCCCGCCGGCAGCGCAGCGTCCTCAGTGGGCGGGCGAGGCTGCCGGTCGCCTTGCATGGGGCAGCGCCTGCGCCGCGGCCAGGCCAAAGGCGCTGATGCAGAGGTAAGCAAGCATGGGGACGACGTAGGCGGCGCGCAGCCCGGCAACGTCGGCGATGTGTCCGGCCAGACGCGGCAGGAAAGCCCCGCCGACGATCGCCATGCACAGCAGCCCCGAGGTGGCGGCACGCGAGGCACTGGAGCGCTCGAGCGTCAGGGTGAAGATCACCGGGAACATGATCGAGTTCATGAGTCCGACCGCGAGAGCCGCGACGCCGGCGGCCGCGCCCGGCGTGACGCGCACCGTGAGGCACAGCAGTGCCGCGCACACCGCCGCCGCCCCGAGCAGCTGTCCGGCGCGCACGCGCGTGAGCAGCGCGCTGCCGATGAAGCGGCCGACCATCGCTCCGCTCCAGTAGAGGCTCACCAGCTTGCCAGCCTGCTCGAGGGACACCCCGAAGACGTCACCCTGGTGCAGGAAGTTGGTCATGAGGCTGCCGATCGATACTTCGGCGCCGACGTAGAGGAAGATCGCCGCGGCCCCGAGCAGCGCCCAGCGCGAGCGCAGGGCGCGCAGGACGGAGGTGTCTTCGCCCGCCTCCTCGAGCGCGGCGCTGCCGGCAAAGCGTGCGCGCACCGACCAGATGAACAGCGCCAGCAGCGCGATCAGTGCCGCGATCACCAGGAAGGCGATGTCGATGTGCCGCAGCGATTCGGCACGCTGCGCCGCACTCACCGCGGCGCCACCGGCCGCGAATATGCCCCCCGCCAGTACCACGGATGACACCAGGTAGGGCGCTATGGCCGTGCCGAGCGAGTTGAAGGCCTGCGACAGCGTCAGGCGAAAGTGCGAGCGCTCCGGGGGTCCGAGCGAGGCGGCCAGCGGATTCGCCGCCACCTGCAGGATGGTGATGCCGCTGGCGATCACGAACAGCGCCACCAGCACGATCGCGAAGGTATCGAAGTGCGTGGCGAGCGGTATGGTGAGGCAGCCGACGATCATGATCCCGAGCGCCACCACGATCGAGCCGGCGTAGTCCAGGCGCCGCACCAGTGCGGCGGCCGGGAGCGACACGACCCCGTAAGCCATGAAGAAGGCGAACTGCGTGAGCATCACCTCGGCGTACGAGAGGCTGTAGATCGCCTTGAGAGCCGCGATGAGGGGATCGACCGTGACGGTGATGAACCCCCAGGCGAAAAACAGCGTCGTGATCGAGGCGAAAGCGACGCGCTGGCGCTGCGCAGCGCTCGTCATTCTCCCTCCAGCAGCCAGGCGCGGGCACTGCGCGCCGGCACGCCGGGGACCTCGTCGCTGGTCTTCATGAGTGCAAAGCGCGTCGGCAGGAAGCGCGCGCTGAACGGCAGGATCGCCGCGCCAACGGCGGGCGCGTCATCCGACATCGCCGCACGGCGGATCGGCGCCACCGCCGGGATGCGCCCCTCCTGCGGGCGCAGGCGCTCATTGAGACGCTCGGCCAGGCGATCCACGAGCACGGCCGGCAGGCGCCCGCCTATCAGCACCGCCTCCGGGTTGATCAGGCAGTTGATGGAGATCAGGCACTCCTCCAGCGCCTCGACCGAGCTCTCGATCCAGCCATCGATCACGGCGCGCGCTGGCTCCTGCAGCTGCGTCAGCGCCCGCGGGGCATCGACGCGGTAGCCGGCGCGCGCCAGCAGGCTCTCGAGCGCCGACAGCGACACGATGTTCTGCAGCTGGCGCTGCTCGCCGGAGGGCTCGAGGCGGCGCAGCCAGCCGAGCTCGCCGCTGCGCCCCTTGGCACCGCGGAAGTACTGGCCGTCGATCACCAGGCCGCCGCCGAGCGCGGCGGTGATCAGCACGTAGAAGAAACTCTGGTACTGCTGGCCGAGACCGAACTGCATCTCGCCCATGGCGGCCGCGGCCGCATCGTTCTCGACGAAGATCGGCACCGGCAGCACGTCGGCGAGCAGCCGATCGACGGCCACCGAGCCCCACTGCGCATATTCGGCCGGCTGCTCCGGCAACATGGCGCGCTGGATGTCGTCGGGGAAGGCGACCCCCATGCCAACCACGTCGCGCGGGTCGATGTCGGCCTTGGCCAGCAGCCGTCGCACCGAGCGGCGCACGAAGCGCTGCACCTCATTCGGCAGCGCGAACATCACTTCGCGCGAGATGCGCGCACGCACGCGCCCGGCGAAGTCCACGACCACGAGCGATATGTGGTCGCGGTCGACGTTCAGGCCGACCGAGTAGCAGCTGTCGGGGTTGATGATGAGCTTGGTGGCGGGCTGGCCGCGCATGCCGCGCGTCGTGCCGGCCTCGAGGATCATGCGGTCCTTGAGCAGCCGCTTGGTGATGTTGGCGATCGCGGCCGCCGTCAGGCCGGTCATGCGTGCCAGGTCGGCGCGCGTGACCGGCCCGCTGACGCGGATGGCGTGCAGCGTCACTCGCTGATTGTGGTCACCGGCGCGCTTGAGATTGGTGCCCGAGAGATTGCGGGCGCGGCGGCCACGGCTGAGCTCACTGGCGTTGGTATTGCGGTGCTGGACTGCCATGAAACGCGAGTTAGATCTTACCTGCATCGGTGGCGCGGCGGGCAATCCCGGGCGGCGCGGCGCGCGCGCTGCCACGCGCACTAGCATACGCGTCCGCGGCCACCGTGAGGGCGCCCAGCGGTCCCGCCAGCCGGCCGAGCCCCGGTGGGCTGATATAGGCGTCGAGGCCCCCGGGCACGTGTTCAATGTCGAGATAGCCGTTCAAGCTGCGGCGCAGCTCCGCGCGCATGCGCGGAAACAGGTGCGGCTGGGCCGTGGCCACGCCGCCGCCCATGAGTATGCGCTCCGGACCGAAGGTCGCGACCAGCGTGTGCGCGAGCTGTCCGAGCGCATGCCCCACCGGCTCCCACACCGGATGCTCGGGGCTCAGGGTGCCGGCAGGCGCACCGCTGCGTGCCTCGATTGCAGGCCCGCAGGCGATGCCCTCGATGCAGTCGCCATGAAAGCTGCACACTCCCGGCCAGGTGTCCCCGGGCAGGCGCTGGGCCCGGGCATGTCCGAGCTCGGGGTGGTGACGGCCGACGAGCGGCAGACCACCGACGATCACGCCGACCCCGATGCCGGTGCCGACCGTGACATAGGCGAAGTGCCTGAGGCCGCGCGCTGCTCCCCAGCGCCCCTCCGCCAGCGCCGCGCCGATCACGTCAGTCGTGATGCCGATGGGCACCCGGAAGCGGCGTGCGAAGTAGCCCGCGAGGTCCACGTTCGACCAGCCCGGCTTGCTCGAGAGCCCGAGGAAGCCGTAGCGCGGGTTGTCGGTGCGCAGCTCGAGCGGTCCGAAGGATGCGACGCCCACGGCGGCGTAGGGGCCGTGGCGCTGCTGCCAGCCACCGAGGATCGTGGCGATGCTTTCGAGCGTTGCGGCCGGGTCGCGGCCGGTGGGCAGGCTGACCTGCTCGAGGATTTCGCCGCCAGCGTTGCCCACGAGGCACACGCACTTGGTGCCGCCGAGCTCCACCCCGCCGAGCATCAGCGCCGCGTCGCTCATGAGCTGCGCCCCGCGACCGCCTGGCCGCGCTGCGGGAGCGGCGGCGCGAAGTAGCTGTCGTGCGCGGGCGCCTCCCGGCAGGCAGCGGCGGTCGCACGCGCCAGCAGCGCCAGCATCTCGCGCAGCTGCGGGCCGGAGACCACCGCCATCAGCGGGTCGCCACCCTCGGGCACCACGCCCATGCCCTCGAAGATGTAGAACCAGCTGAGATCGGTGAACAGCTCACCACCCTTGGGGCGGATGCGAGCGGTACGCCGGTACAGCTCGATACGCTCGCTCAGGCTGTCCGGCAGAGGCATGTGGCCGCAGTAGCGCCACAGCTCGGTGTCGGTGCGCTGCGTGAGGCAGTAGTGCAGCACGATGAAATCGCGCACGCGCTCGTACTCGTAGATCAGCTCCTCGTTGAAGGAGTCGATGTTGGCCTGCGCGAAGGCACGGTCGGGAAAGTGCTCGAGCAGGTTGTACACCCCGCTCATCACCAGGTGGATGCTGGTCGACTCGAGTGGTTCGATGAACCCGGAGGCGAGCCCGAGGGCGATGCAGTTGCGGTTCCAGAACAGCCGGCGCCGCCCGGTCACGAAGCGCAGGAAGCGCGGCTCACCCGCGGCATCCTCGCCGACGACCCGCACCAGGTCATCGAGCGCCGCGGTCTCGCTCAGGTGCGCGCTCGCGTACACGTAACCGTTGCCGACGCGGTGCTGCAACGGAATGCGCCACTGCCAGCCGGCCGCGCGCGCCCAGGCACGCGTGTACGGCGCTCGCGGTGCCGCGGTAAGCGTCGGCAAGGCGACCGCACGATCACAGGGCAGCATGGCGCTCCAGTCGACATAGCCCGTCTTGAGCGTCTCCTCGATCAACAGGCCGCGAAAGCCGCTGCAGTCGATGAACAGCTCCGCCGCCAGCCGCCCGCCATCGGCGAACACCAGCTCCTCGATGAAGCCATCCGCACGTAGCGTCGCACCGCGCACCGTGCCCTCGCGGCGCGTCACCCCGAGCCGCTCGGCATAGGCACGCAGGTACTTGGCCACGAGCCCGGCATCGAAGTGCAGCGCATAGCGCAGCCCGGCCACGGGGGCCGGCTGCGAGGGATCGGGGAAGCGGAACTTGCCGGCATCGCCGAGCGCGGCGCACAGGCTGTAGTCGTGCAGGTCGAGCGCGATGCCCTCGCCGCGGGCACGCTGCCAGGCGTGGTAGAACGGGCGGCGGTTGATGGGCGCCCCGCAGGTGCCGAAGGGATGCCAGTAGCTCTCGCCGCCACCGTGGCGCCAGTCGATGAACTTGATGCCGAGCTTGTAGGTCGCCTGGGTGTGGCGGACGAAGTCCTCGTGGTTGATGTCGAGGAAGCGCAGCAGATCGATGATCGGTGGGATCGTGGCCTCGCCCACCCCGACCGTGCCGATCTCGGGCGACTCGATCACCGTGATGGTGAGTCCGGTGCCGCTGAGCGCCCGTGCCAGAACGCTCGCCGCCATCCAGCCGGCCGTCCCGCCACCGACGATGGCGATGCTCCGGATGCGGCCGGCGAGCGGCAGGGTCTGGTCCTTGAGGTTTTCCGCCATGTTCGTGAGGGGCGTCCTGCCGCCGCCTGCGCGGCGCAATGACGGGGAGTATCGGCTCTTTATGCCTCCGCCGCCCGGGGTACGCGAGGCGGGGCGGCCGCTGCCGGCCGCCCCGCCCTGCTGCTGCTAGAACTTACCCTTGATCCCGAGGAAGTAGCGCCGCCCGCTGTCATCGTAGGTGAACGGCAGGTTGGGCCACTGCAGGTAGGTGTGCACCGCCTCGTCGGTGAGGTTCTGCACCGAAGCATACATGCCGAAGTGCGGGCCGAAGTCGTAGCCCACCTGCATGTCGAGCTGCCCGTAGGCCGCCTGGTAGATCTGGTAAGTCTTCAGAGTGCCGTTCTGGTCCGGGAACGAGAAGGTCGAGCCGACCAGCGAGTCGTTGACGCACTTGTCGCGCCATGAGTACGACGCCCGCGCCGAGAAGCCGAAGCGCTCGTAGTACAGCTGGGCGGTCGCGGCGTTCTTCGAGACTCCGGGGATCGGACCAGTGGTCTGGAAGCTCGTCACCTGATCGGAGTTGGAGTCCGAGTAGGTGTAGTTGGCTGCGAAGCCGAAGCCGTTCAGCCAGCCGGCGCTGGAGTCGAAGGCGTACTGGCCTGACAGCTCGAGGCCGTAGATGTGACCCTGGCCGGCATTCACCGGCTGCGTCACGCCGCCGACGGTGCCGCCGAAGTCGTCGTTGACCTTGGTCGGGATGGTCTCGATCTCGACGAAGTTGTCGACCTTCTTGTAGAAGCCACCGACGCTGAGCAGAGCACCGCGCGCGAAGTAATCCTCCCACGACAGCACGAACTGCTTGGCCCGATAGGGATCGAGGTTCGGGTTGCCGGAGCTGCCGTTGGCGAACTGGAAGCGCGGCACGCCTCCCGGGCCGTCCGGACCGCGGGTGAAGTTATAGCTGTTGCCGATGCCGAGCTGGAACAGGTCCTGCTGCGCGACCACCTTGGCGGCGCCGAAGCGCAGCTTCTGGGCGTCCGTCAGGTCGTAGACGAAGTTGAGCATCGGCAGCACATCGGTAAAGGTGCGCTCGTGCTCGATCGGTACGACGTTCGAGTCCACGCCGTTCCAGGAGGCCGTGCCCCAGTAGGTCGGCGAGGCCGCCGACTGGCCGTTGTTGATGGTGAGATCGGTGCGTACCACGCGCACGCCGATGTTGAGGTGGTAACGGTTCTCGCGCTGGCCGAGGTCGAGCATCAGGAACGGAGCGGTCTTCTTTTCCGTGACTGCGAAGGAGCTCAGGCCGTCGACAAAGAGCTTCTCGGTGGTGTTCGGGATGCCGCCACCGGCCCACACCGCCTGCAGGAAGGTCGAGGGGTTGGTGAGACCGGAGGTGTACGGGTTCTTCACCAGCATGGGACCCGCGGCGAAGCTGTTGTACAGCATCGCCAGATTTGGCGCGGACACCGCCGTCGAGTACGGGATAGCCGCATAGCCCGGGTCCTGGTAGTACAGCCAGGTGCCGGTGGTGGGCGGCGCGGCGCAGCAGTTGCCCGAGGGCTGCCCCGCCGGGGTGCCGCCGGTGCCGAGCGTGGCGCCATCGATCAGGTAGCGGCCGAAGGTCTGATCGACGTCGCGCTTCGCGTAGCGGACACCGAACGTGAGGGTGCCCGCCTGACTCTTCATGAACTGCGGGTCCCAGTTGATCTCGAGGTTCACCGAGCTGATCTTCTGCTCGGTGTAGTTGGCCCAGGCCCAGTTGGACTTGAACGTCGTGTAGGCCGGGTTGCTGAGCACGTCGGCGTACGGCGCCAGGTAGGTCACGCCCGGCAGCCCCGAGCTGCCGCCGTTGGTCCACCCGAACTCGTAGCCGTGATTGCCGGTGGCACACGTCGAGCTGCCGTTGTTGCAGCCCGGGGCCGTCGGCGAGGTCGGCGTGCCGCTGGGGAAGGCGTTGTACAGGCCGTGCTCGATGTCTGCCTGCGCCGCCTGCAGGTTGGAGTTGGCCTTGGAATAGGACAGCGACAGCAGGCCACGCACCGGGCCGCCGTTGTTGAACTTGTTTATCCACTGCAGGTTGTTGGCCTGCGAGGTATTGCCCTGGTAGAGAGAGGCGGTCTCGGCACCGTTGGCGTTGAACACCGCGCTCTGCACCACGCCATTGCTGTCGATGCTGTAGGGCTGGGTCGGGTCGATGGCTGGCAGCAGCTGTCCGGGCTGCGCGCCCTGACCGTTGAACCAGGCCTTGTCGCTGTAGGTGAGGGTCGTCTCGTCCTCGTGCGTGAAGAACCAGTTGAGGGCGCTGGTGAAGGAGTCGGTGAACTTCACCGCGATGCCGATCGTGGCGCCGAGATCCTTGCGCTCGTCCTCGATGTCGCTGAAGTAGGCGAGCTGCGGCTCGATGTAGTACTGCGGAATCGTGCTCAGGTCAGTCGGCTGCAGCGGGCCGGTGTACGGCCCGGTGGCGGAGTTGGTGATCAGCCACTGGTTGCGGTTCTGGTCCTGAAACGACTCGGTGTGCGTCTTGAGCTCTTCGTAGGAGACGCTCGCCGTGAAGCCGATGCGGTCGTTGGGCCGGAACGAGGCCGCGATGGTGGCCTCCGGCGTCGTATCGTCCTGGCGCTGCGCTTTGGTGGCACGCAGGTTGCCGCCGATCGTGAAGCCCTCCGGCTGCACCAGCGGGTCACGGGTCTTCAGATCGATGGTGCCGCCGAGGCCGCCCTCGGTCATGGAGACCTTCGGGTTCTTGTACACGTCGATGCCGCTGATTTCCTCGGTCGGGATGCTCTCGAGCGAGCTGTACTGCGCGTTGCTGCCGGCGCCGCCGCCCGAGGCTTCGCCGGAGACGTAGAACTCCTTTCCGGTCAGGAAGGTCTCGCCGTTCAGCGTCACCAGGTTCTGCCGCAGGCCATCGATGAGCACCTGTGAGCCCTGCCCCATCGAGCGGTCGATCTGCACGCCGGGCAGGCGCTGCAGAGACTCGGCCACGTTCTGGTCGGGCATCTTGCCGATGTCTTCCGATGCCACCGATTCGATCGGCAGGTCGGAGGCACGCTTGGTGTCGAGGGCCGTCTGCAGCGAGGCACGGAATCCCGTGACCACGATCTCCTGCAGGTCCTCCGGTTTTGCATTCGAGGCACTGCCGGTGCTGGCGGCATCCGCCGGCGCCGCGGTCTCGGCCGCCACCAGCGGCGGGGCCCAACACAGTGCATCTATGGAAACAGCAGCCAGCAGAGCAGCGCGCACCGCATGACGGATGCGCTCTTCCTTACGGTATGACATTCGTACGCCCCCTTCGCGCCAAAAATTGCCGGCCTCTTGTTGAGCAAGGCCTCACAACTCGCGACGCAAAAACTAACGCCGCTTTTGCGCCACTGTCAACGATTATTTATTTCATTTTTATCATTTCAATGATCTTGCGAAGCAGCATTATCCTCGAGATAGAAACGTGTAACTCGAATAAAAACAAGCAGTTATTAACATTAAATTAAACCGACTTATTTGAATTATCACACGAGTATATAGCTATCTGGCAGGTGATCTCGCAGCGAGCGCCTGTTGCATCTCCTCGAGCGAAACCCCGCGTGTCTCCGGAAAGAAGCGCACAACCAACACGAGCTGCAACAGCATCATCAGCGCGAAGAAGGCAAACGGCGCCGGCCGCGACAGTGCTGCGACTGCCGGGAAAACTGCCGAAATGATCGCGTTCATGATCCAGTGCGTGGCGCTGCCGAGGGCCTGCCCGCGCGCGCGCACCGCGGTCGGGAAGATCTCGCTCAGGTAAACCCAGATCACCGCACCCTGCGAGATCGCGAACGAGGCGATGAACAGCACCAGCAGTGGCAGCAGCAGCGCCTGGGCGCTGTTCGCAGCCATGACCGCTGCGACGCCGCCCTGAGCGAGTGCCATGCCGACGGAACCAACCAGCAGCAGCTGGCGCCGGCCGAGGCGATCGATCAGCGACATGCCGACGAGGGTTGCCAGAAAGTTCGTCAGGCCTATGGCCACCGACTGCAGGTCCGAGGACAACGAGCTAAAGCCGCCGGCCGCGAAGATATCGCCGAGGTAGTAGAGGATGGCGTTGATGCCCGACAGCTGGTTGAAGAGCGCCAGGCCGACGGCGAGCAGGATCGGGCGCCGATGCCGTGCCCAGGAGAGTCGCTCGCTGGGCGCCTCCCCGGCGCGTTGCGCCGCGCTCTGCAGCGCGGCCGCAGCGCCGGCCGGATCGACGGCCCCGAGGCGCGCCAGGCTTGCGGTCGCCTCCGCCACGCGCCCCTTGAGCAGCAGCCAGCGCGGCGTGTGCGGAATGGTGAACAGCAGCACGAAGAATGCGATCGCCGGTATGGCCGCCATCGCGAGCTTCCAGCGCCACACGGAGTCACCGCCGATCAGCTGCGCGACCGCGAAGTTGCTCACGTAGGCCAGCAGGATGCCGATCACGATGTTGATCTGGAACAGCCCGACGAGCGCACCGCGGCGCTCGGGCGGAGCGATCTCCGCGATGTAGACCGGCGCCAGCACCGAGGAGGCACCGATCGCCACGCCGGTGAGGAAGCGAAAAGTGACGAACCAGCCGAGCGTGGGGCTCAGCGCGCAGCCGATGGCCGACACTGAGTACAGCAGCCCGATGAGCCGCAGCACGCTGCGCGCACCAAACCGATCCCCCGGCCGACCGCCGGCGATCGCACCGAGCAGAGTGCCCCACAATGCGGCCGAGACTGCGAAGCCGAGGCCGGCCGGCGAGAGCGTGAACGCCTGGCGCAGGGCCGCCGTAACCCCGGCGATCACCGCCGTGTCGAAGCCGAACAGCAGCCCCGCGAGGCTGGCGACCACAATGATGCGAAGCTGCGCGCGTGCGAGCATGAGATCCCCCTGAACGAAGCCTGTTGATCGGCCTTGTGGTTCGAACATGAGCCAGCGTCTTTCATAAATCAAATTAATATGATTTATTAGGCTCACCGCCGAGGGGGCTTTGAGGGGGACAACAGGCGTGCAGTGCCGGCAGTGGGGCGGCCGTGTCCGCGCTTTCCCGTTGACCGCGCTGCTGGCGCTCGCAGTGGCCCGCACCTGCGCCGCGCAGAGCGTCGCCGGTCCGTTCAATGCCGTCTTCCTGCAGGGCGGCGTCGGCATCAGCCACCCCTTAGGCACCGACTCGCCGACTGCCAAGGGCCACGCACCCTGGTCACTCGGCGGCTGGCTGCGCGTGGACGCGGTTTCCGAAGGCACTGTCGTCATCGCCGCGCGCGGGTTGGCGCGTGCCTCGCAGTCGGACCGTCTCGTGCTCGAGAAGCGGCTGCTGGCACTGCGTCTCGGCGATGGCCACGTGCTGCGCAGCACGCTGCCTCTCGCGGAAGGCGAATGGCACGCTGTTGCGGCGGTGTTCGACGGCACGCGCGCGCGGCTTTACCTGGATGGCCGTGAAGTCAGTGCGGCCAGCGGCACCACCGCGGATGTTGAGCCGGTGCTGCAGCTGGCGCCGGAGGACCCCTCCGATCCGACCGGCTCACGCCACTTCGGCGGCGCGCTCGCCGACTTTTCGCTGCGTGCCGCTGCGCTCAGCGGCGAGGAAGCACGCACACGTGCCGCGCAGCGGCCCGACATGACGCTCGTGGCCTTCAATCACGTGGGCGCTGGCTGGCCGTGGCAGGAGCACGCCTGGCGAGGACTGCTCGAGCCGCAGCCTGCCTGGACCCTGCCACGCGGACATACGCCACCGCAGCCGCCCGTCTCTCATCCGCCGAGTCTCACCCCGGCCGTGCGCCCGCTCACCGCCGACAGCTGGCAGATCGCGGCCTGGCGGCTCACCACCGCCGCGGAGGCCAATGCACCGCCGGAGCGCATCAGCCGCACGGGATTCGACGACTCGCAATGGCTGCCGGCGGTGGTTCCGGGCACCGTGCTCAGCACCCTCATCGCCAACGGCCGCTACCCGGACCCTGACTACGGACTCAACAACCTCGCGATCCCCGAATCACTGGCGCGCCAGGACTACTGGTACCGCAGCGTCTTCACACCGCCGCAAGCTGCACCGCTCTCGCACTACACGCTCACCTTCAACGGCATCAACTATGCCGCCGAGGTGTGGCTGAACGGGACGCGCGTGGGTGGCGTGCGCGGCGCCTTCATCCGCGGCGTGTTCGACGTCAGCGCGCTGCTGCGGCAGGGCGAACCAAACGTGCTCGCCGTGCGGATCAGTCCTCCGCCGCACCCCGGCATACCGCACGAGCAGTCAGTCGCCGCCGGCCCGGGAGAGAACGGTGGCAACCTGGCGCTCGACGGGCCGACCTTCATCGCCACCGAGGGCTGGGACTGGATCCCCGGCATCCGTGACCGCGACACCGGGCTGTGGCAGGACGTGACGCTGCACGCGAGCGGCGCACTGCGGCTGCTCGATCCTCAGGTGACGACCACCCTGCCGCTGCCACGTACCGACTCCGCCGACGTCGCGCTCACGGTACCCATCGAGAACACCAGCAGCGCCACGGTGCGCGCGCTGCTGCAGGCCTCATTCGGTGACGTGCAAGTACGGCGCGAGGCCCTGCTGCCTCCCGGAGTCACCGTGCTGCACCTGACTTCCGCGGAGCAGCCAGCGCTGCGCGTCGCGCATCCACGCCTGTGGTGGCCCAACGGCTACGGCGAGCCGGAGCTGTACACGCTGCAACTGCAGCTAAGCGCCGACGGCCATGCTTCCGATGAGCAGCAGCTGCGTTTCGGCATCCGCCAGCTGACGTACGAGCTGTCCTTGTTCGACCAGGCCGGCCGGTTGCGCCGCGTGCTGATCGACCCGACCATGGCGAGCGCGCACGGCGAGCGGCTGGTCGACATGCGGCATGCCGCCCTGAAGCGTACCGCCAACGGCTGGGCCGCCTCCCTCACCAGTGCCGGCGAGACTTCCGCGGCGGTGCAGCCGGTGGGCACGACGGCGCTGTCACCGTACCTCGTCATCCGCGTGAACGGCGTGCCGATCGCCGCACGCGGCGGCAGCTGGGGCATGGACGATTCCCGCAAGCGCAGCTCGCGCGAGCACCTGGAGCCTTTTTTCAGGCTGCACCGCGCGGCGCACCTGAACATCATCCGCAACTGGCTCGGGCAGAACACCGAAGAAGTGTTCTACACGCTCGCCGACGAATACGGCCTGCTGGTGCTCAATGACTTCTGGGAGTCCACGCAGGACTTCCAGGTCGAGGCCGAGGATCCGCAGCTGTTCCTCGCCAACGCGGCGGATGTCATGCGCCGCTTCCGCAACCATCCGTCGATTGCGCTGTGGTTCGGGCGCAATGAAGGCATGCCGCAGCCCATCCTTAACGAGGGGCTTGCCGAGCTCGACGCGACGCTCGATGGCACGCGCTATTACAGCGGCAGCTCCAATCGCGTGAACCTGCAGGACAGCGGGCCCTACAACTATCGCGCGCCGCAGGAATACTTCACCACGCTCGCCGCGGGTTTTGCCGTGGAACTCGGCACGCCCTCATTCGCCTCACTGGAGACCCTGAAGTCCTACGTCCCCGCCGCGGACCGCTGGCCGCTGGCGGACACCTACGCCTACCACGACTGGCACTTCGGCGGTAACGGCGATACCGCCAGCTTCTCGCGGGCGCTGCAGCGGCAGCTGGGTGCGGCCACGGACCTCGAGGACTTCGAGCGCAAGGCGCAGCTGCTGGACTACGTTGCCTACCGGGCGATTTTCGAGGGCTTCCAGGCCGGGCTGTGGACGCGCAACAGTGCGCGCCTGCTGTGGATGACCCACCCCGCGTGGCCGAGCAATACCTGGCAGATCTACAGCTCGGATTACGACACGGCGGGAGCCTTCTATGGCGTCGCCCACGCCTGCGAGCCGTTGCACGTGCAGCTGAACCTGCCGGACCTGCGCCCGGCAGTCGTCAACACCACGCGCACGGCGCGCCCGCGATTGACCCTCCTCAGCGAGGTGCTGACCCTGCAGGGGCGCCAGCTCGCGAGCCGCCGCGAGCGCCTCGATGCACCCGAGAACGCCGTGAGCACGCTGGCGCCACTCGACCTCGCGGCGATACTGGCGCGCGAGCGGCTGGTGTTCGTGCGCCTCACGCTCAGCGATGAGCACGGCGCGCTGCTGTCGCGCAACCTCTACTGGCAAGCTGCGGCGCCCGAGGAAGAGCAGCAGCTTGCCGGCCTGCCGCGCGTACGGCCGGCGCTCCAGGCACGGGCCACGCGCGACGGCACGGATGCGCTGGTGCAGGTCGACATCAGCAACCGCTCCAACAGCCCGCTGCTGCAGGCGCGCCTGATCGCCCTTGATGCCGCGGGCGAGCGCGTGCTACCTGCCTACTACAGCGACAACTACGTGACCTTGCTGCCCGGGGATTCGCAGAGGCTCGAGGTGCGCTGCCCGCTCGCGGGCAGTGCCTGCGCCAGCATCGCCGTGCGCGGCTGGAACGTGGAGCCCCTCAGCGCGCCCGTGCGCGGTACACCCTGAACCCACCCGCACTCGAGAGAGCTGGACCCGCATGCCGTCACTTCGCATACGTCCCCTGCCCTGGCTGCTCGCGGGCCTGCTCGCAGTGCCCCTGGCGCGTGCGACCGAGAGCTCCGCGGTACACCCGGGAGAGTGGCCGCGAGCGCGCTCGCCCGTCACCATCAGCTCCGAGACGGCGGAGCTCGTCGAGCGACTGCTCGCCGCCATGACTCCCGAGGAGAAAGTCGGCCAGCTGCTGCAGGCGGACATCGACGCCGTCAAGCCCGCAGACGTCCAGCGCTATCACCTGGGCTCGGTGCTCGCCGGCGGCAACGCCGCCCCAGGGCACGACGTGCGTGCCAGCCCGGTGCAGTGGCAAATGCTCACCGAGCGCTACTTCGAGGCTTCGCTCGCGGATCAGCGGCCGGGTCGCAGCGCCGTGCCGATCCTGTTCGGCATCGACGCCGTGCACGGTAACGCCCGCATCCCCGGCGCCACGGTGTTCCCGCACAACGTCGGCCTGGGCGCGATGCACGATGCGCCCCTGATGCGCGCCATCGGTGAGGCGACCGCGCAGGAGGTGGCCGCCATCGGTGCCGACTGGACCTTCGCGCCGGATGTCGCCGTGGTGCGCGACGTGCGCTGGGGTCGCTCCTACGAGAGCTGGTCCGAGGACCCCGCGCTGGTCGCGGCCTACGCCGCCGCCGTGGTCACGGGTCTGCAGGGGACGCCGGGCACCGCCAGCTACTTCGCGCACGGACGCGTGCTCGCCTCGGTGAAGCACTTCCTGGGTGATGGCAGCACGCTCGCCGGCCGCGACCAGTTCGACAGCGAGGCGGACGAGGCTACTCTGCGCAGCGTGCACGGGGCCGGCTACGTGAGTGCCATCGAGGCGGGTGCACTCAACGTCATGGCCTCCTACAACGGCTGGCAGGGCACCAAGATGCATGCCAACCGCGGCCTGCTCACGGACGTGCTGCGCGGCCGCTGGTCGTTCCCCGGCTTCGTCGTCGGCGACTGGAACGCCCAGGAGGAAATCCCCGGTTGCAGCAAGTACGACTGCCCGCAGCTGCTGCTCGCCGGTGTCGACATGTACATGGCGCCCGACAGCTGGAAGAAGCTCTACGCCAACCTGCTGGCGCAGGTGCGCTCCGGCGCCATCCCGATGACGCGCCTGGATGAGGCCGTAGGCCGCATCCTGACGGTGAAAGCGCTGATGCATCGCCTGAACGCCCCGGAAAGCGCCTATCGGCCGCAGGCGGGCGAACTCGCGCAGCTCGGCAGCGCCGCGCACCGCGCGCTGGCACGCCAGGCGGTGCGCGAATCCCTGGTGCTGCTGAAGAACAACGGGCGCCTGCTGCCTTTGGATCCGCACGCGCGGGTGCTCGTGGCCGGCGCGGCCGCCGACAGCATCGGCGCGCAGTCGGGCGGCTGGACGATCGACTGGCAGGGCGATCACAACAGCAACGCTGACTTTCCCGGTGCGACCTCGATCTTCGCCGGCATC
>Ga0335083_10003937_pt1 | contig 19084 bp, 17 predicted proteins | sample Lox_Sample_42_FD_206716 | JGI IMG/M metagenome (GOLD analysis project Ga0335083, IMG submission 206716) | Soil microbial communities from Loxahatchee National Wildlife Refuge, Florida, United States - Lox_Sample_4.2 | ecosystem: Environmental > Terrestrial > Soil > Wetlands | place: USA...
GACTTGCCGTCCCTTCCGGGCTACGAGGCGCTGATGGAGACAATCGTCGAGGTCGCGACCAAGCGCGACGGCGATGTCGCCGGAGGCCGCATTCTCCTCGATCGCGGCGTGCAACAACTCAAGCAGGACAAGCCGTACGACGCGATCAGGACGCTCGGACGGGCCCTCAGCCGGTTGTACAAGCACGAGACGAAGCGTGAGGTGACGACCGCGCTGTTCTTCTGTGGGCTGGCGTACGAGCAGGTCGACCTGCTGTGGGCTGCGAGGGGCAGTACCCTGATGGCCGCCTCGGTGGCCGTCCAAGAGTTCTGGTCGCGCGAGAAGATCACGCTTCAACAGGCTGATTGCTTCAACCGCATGAAATGGCTGGAGCTCCGGCTCGGCCGCGTGACCCACGCGCTCGCGTGGCACGAACTGGACCGCGCGGCCCGAGCGAGCCTCGCCGCTCGCGGCTACGACGCCGAACGTCTTTTCCGTGGGGAGGAAAGCTTCGACGCCCTTCTCGGGCTCCTGTTCCTGCGCGCAGAACCGGACTGTCTCAAGGACCTGGCCAGGCTGCCGGACGCCCTCGACGAAGCAGACCTGCCGCGCGCGTCGATGGCGCTGATGTACGCGCTGGGTCACGAGGAAGGGATGAATGAACCCGCGACCGCCGACGCCGCCGCCGTGGATGCGGCGGACCTCCTTCTGAAGTGGCGTGAGCTACCGGCGGGAGCCGATATCGCGGCCGCCCCGAACGTGATGGCGGGTCCTACCGCGGAGCTGTCTTCCTACGTCTTGGGCTGCAAGATCACCTGCGCCGTCGAGAACACGTCGCCGTGCACGGAGCTCGCAGAGTCCCTGCTGGCGGCCGTCGAAGCTCTTCTCGCAACAGCGCTACAGGAGGGAATCGCCGCAAAGGAGCCGAGGCTCTACGTGGACATTCGCCGCGGCGACATGCCCGAAGGCGAACCTTTCACGTTCGAGTTCTCGGAGAAGGAGGGCTACCCGCACCTGAAGATGACGTGCGGGGGCTTCGTCGCGCAGCGGATGCCGCCGGAGCTTCAGACAAAGGTCAAAGAGCGGCTGTCGGATGTGATCCCGCACTTGATCGCGAGGACGTTCATCATGCGGGACGTGGAGGGGGCGATGACGAAGCTCTTCCGGGACGACCGCGCCAACGACAGGGCGGGCAACTTCACGAGCAGCTTCGTCGTGCTCGGAAACGTGATGGGCGACAGTTCGCGCCTGTCGTTGGGGGCGTGGACGGGCGGCAAGGAATACCCGCTGCGCAGGAAGGAAAGGTGGGACGCAACACTGGCCCCGCCGTCCGCCCAAAAGGCGGCGGAGGAGGCCGATCTTCCGACCCTCGACGGCAACGGCATGAGCCACCGGAAGATCGAGACGGTGTCGCCAATCCGCCTTGCGTTGTGGGAGCGCGCCGGGTGGACGGGCGCCGCATTCATGAGGTCAGCGATGATGGACGCGCCTCCAGTCTTCGCGCCGATCTTCGCGGACGCCGCCGCTGCCAAGGAAATCTTCGTAGCGTGGCGCAACGAACTCGGTGAGGACGACCAGGCGAACGTGATCCGAGTGACGATTATTCGCGGAATCGACGCGGCGAACCCGACCTGGTACCGCGTCGTCATCGGCTCGAACATCGACGCGATGGAGCCGCGCCCCGGCCACCTCGTGATCATGACCTCACGACTGCTCACCTGCACTCCTCAGACCTCGGAGAACCTAGACGGCTTCCTTGCGCGGTTCAGTCGGGTCGGGAGGTACTTCCTGGCTCCTGCCGTCCTGAAGCCGGGGAGCCCGACGCCGGACTTCCTCTTCGACTACGCGATTACGAAGCGGCAGGTTAACGTCCGGAACGCGTGGGAGATCGGCAGGCATGATCCCGACTCGGGCGGAATCTCCGCGGACGATTCGCCCATCATCCCCGCGACGCCGACGCCTGCTCCGGTCGCAGAACTCCTGACCTGGAAACGGGAACGCGGCGAGTAGCCGGCAGCCCGGCTTGGCAGGCTCGCCGCCCCGTACCGCTTCATTCAACCCAACCCGAGCGCAGATCGGCGAGGAACTGGGCGGCCGGGATCCCCTCCCCGCGGTCGAGTTCATCCTGGGCCTGCTCGATGGCGGCGTGGAGACGCGCTCGGTCTTCAACGTCGAGCTGGCCACGACGGTCGACCACGGCAATCTGAACCTCGGCACCGTCCGGCAGGTCAACGGTCTCGTCGACGACGAGGCGCCCGTTTTCGACGTGAGCACGCAGGGTCAACAGCATGATTGGGCCATGATAGCTCCAGCGGCCCATCCCGAGCCGGTTGGGTCACGTGGTACACTTTTAGAGTTCAAGAGATGACGGCGCGCGTGAAAAAGGTGATCGAGGAGCTGGCCGAGCTGTCGCCGCCGGAGATGGCGGAGGTGGTGACGAGGTTCCGCGAGCTCCGCTCTCTCGATGACAGCGGGCGTCGGGTCTGCCGCAACGCCGATCTCATCCGCTTCCTCGAGAGCCACGCGCCCGATCCGGAGTTCGCCGACGACATCGAGGCCGGCATTCGCGAGCGGCGCGCCAGGGCGGAGGACCGGACTTCGCCTTGGGATCGCTGATCGATTCGAGCATCTTCATCGCGGCCGAGCGCGGCGATTTGGCGCTCAGGTCGGCACTGGCGGTGCTTCCCATGGACGAGGGCGACCTGTTCATTTCCGCTGTGACGGTCTTCGAACTCCTGCACGGCGTCCACCGCGCCAGCACCGAGAAGCGGGCGGTCCGCGAGGCGTTCGTCGAGAATGCCCTCCAGACCTTCCCGATCCTGGCGTTCGACGAGCCAGCCGCGCGGATCTTCGCGAGCATCGACGCCCCGCTCTCGGCGGCCGGCAACAGACTGCCGGTCGAGGACCTCATGATCGCCGCCACTGCGCTGGCCAATGGCCACGAGGTAGTTACCCGCGACCTCCGGAGCTTCCCGAGGGTTCCTGGGCTCAAATGGGTCAAGTGGTAGGGGGCGAGCCGCGCCTGGCTCACCCGATCGACCGCACGATCCTGGCCTCGATCGGGATCCAGGCGGTCTCCGAATAATCGGGTAGCACGCCCCCGCTACTCTCTTGCGTAGACACTCCCAGGTTGAGGGCGCCGCTCAGACGGTGGTAGCCCACAGCCTGGGGGTGCATCGCGAACGGAGCCAGGGGCCGACCGAAGGATGTCGCCAGCGCGCACCAGGTCGCCCGACTCCAGGACGTCGGCCAACCGGGCCACATAGGCGGCGACGGCAGCAGGGTGGGGGACGACCCTGGGCCTGGCTGGCTGGAGGACGTCTACTAGCTGGATCTGGAGCGCTTGGAGGACGTTTTCCTCGGCCTGTAGGCGCTGGGCCATAGCCTGACTGGTCGGCACCAGGATCAAGGCTTGGGTGGCCTGGGCGACGGTCTCTTGGGCCCTCTCGATCTTGGCGTGCAGCTCGGACCGGGGATCAGCTCCCGCCGCTGCCGCTGGCGATACTGCTCCTGGAAAGCGGCGATGAACCTCTCCATTCGACCGGACTACGCCGAGGTGTCCGGATCGACGATGGCCAGCTCGGGATGCTGCTGGATCACCTGCTCAGATTCGGGACGGGGAACGGGCTTGCGGGTGCCGCTGCTGGTCTTCTTCCACTTGGTCGTGTTCCAGCGGGTCTTGCCGACGTAGCGGCGCGATTGGAGCATGGAGCGGATCGTGGTGTGGCCCGAGCCACGACCGTGCTTGTTCGCCTTGCTTGCCTTGGTCGCGGGGTGCGGGCACCTTCTCATCGTTCAGCGAGAAGGCGATCTCCCTGGGAGTCTTGCCAGCCCTGGCCTCAGCGAAGATGCGGCGGACGATCGCCGCGGTCATGGCCGTGGCGGCGGGGATGGCTCGCCTTTTCGGTCGGGACTGGGATGGAGATGCGTGTTCCGGGCGCGGCCAGAGCCGGTGATTGCTATCGGGGTGTCGACCATCCCTCCGACCCTGCTCGACACCAACTTGACATCCTATGTGTCATCATGACAGTGTTACTGTCATGTCGCCCGCGACCGATTTCAACGCCTTCGTGACCGTGCTGCGCGAAGTGATGTTCGCCTTGCGCGCCATCTCGAACGAACTCCTCGCCGATCTAGGGTGCACGACGGCCGAGAGAGGTGTCCTCGACGACCTGGACCACCACGGCCCCCTGACGGTGCCGGATCTGGCGGAGGCCCGCGCGGTCGCGCGGCAGACCATGCAGAAGACGATCGATCGGCTGGCGGAGCGTGGATGGGTGGTGGCAAGACCGAATCCGCGTCATCAACGGTCGGTGCTGCTGGAGCTGACGCCTGCCGGCCGGCGGTTGCTGGCCGAGGTCCACGACCGCGAGCGGCGGCTGGTCGCCGCCACGCCGCTGGGGCTCTCGGGTGCCGAGCTACGCCGGACGACCGCGTCGCTGCGAACGCTGCAGGAGCGACTGGCGGCTCGGACCAGAGCACTGTCATGAGCCGGCTCGCTTTGCGCGATCCCCTGCAGGATGCCCAGTTGCTCCGAACGATGGGGCACGTCACTTATGGCGGCGCAGAGATCGGCGAATGCCTGGCCACCGCCGCCCGCCTGCCGTCGGGCAGCCGGGATTCCTGGTACGCGGCTTGGACGGCCCTCGCCGAGCGCGAAGTCATTGCCGCCCAGACGAGCCTGGCCGGCGGGCACGCTACATCGGCGGCTTGGGCGTTCCTGCGGGCGTCGAACTACTTTCGCAACGCTTACATCTTTCACCTGGAGGCGCCCCTTCCGCGCGAGGTGCTGTCGGCCTACCGTCGCCACCGCGAGGCGTTCCGGCTGGCCGCGCCGCACCTCCCTGGGTCGCCGACCTCGATGGAGATCCCATTCGAGGGCGGCGCGATGCCGGGCTACTTCTGCTCCGCCGGGGCCGGGCGTCGCCCTTTGGTCGTGGTGGTCGGCGGGTACGACAGCACCGCCGAGGAGTGCTATCTCTGGAACGCTGCAGCCGCGGTCGCCCGCGGCTATCACGTGGTCCTGTTCGACGGCCCAGGACAGGGCGAGCTGTTGATCGAGCGCGGCGTGCCGTTTCGCCCGGACTGGCACGTCGCCATCTCGGCGGTGATCGACGCGGTCCGCGGCCGCGACGACATCGACTCGAGTCGGACGGCCGTCATCGGCGAGAGCTGGGGTGGATTCCTGGTCCCGGGCGCGGCTGCGCGCGATCCACGCATCGCCGCCTGCGTGCTCGATCCGCCGCAGATCGGGCTCTGGCAGGCAATCCTGCGGCGCCTGCCGCTGCCGGGCTCTGTGAAGGCCCGGCTCCCAGCCGGCCCGCGGTGGGCCGTCGCGCTGTTGCGGCGGATGCTTGCGCGCCGAGCCCGCCACCCCACGGACGGTTGGGCGCTCCGGCGAGGAATGCTGGCCCACGGCGTGTCGACCGCCTGGGACTACTTCGTCGATGCGGCCCGCTACGAGCAGGAAGCGAGCGTTGCGCTGATCGGGTGCCCGACCCTGGTCTGCGACGCCGCCGGAGACGACATTTCCGGTCAGGCACGCCGCTTCTTCGACCTCCTCCGGTGCGAGAAGACCTACGCGCGGTTCGCCGTCGAGGATGGCTCCGGCGAGCACTGTGTCTCGGGGAACCGCGCTCTTTATCACCAGCGGGTGTTCGACTGGTTGGGAGATCAGTTCACGCGGATCACCGCGGTCGCCTGACTTGGGCGCGATCTCTCGGATCTGCGGATTGAGGCGGCACCTCCTGCTCGAGCCCGAAGGCCCGCTCGATGACGCCGATGACCACCATCCCCTGCGGACCGCCACGAACCTGACCGACCTCGAGCTGCCCGCGGACCTCCACTTGCTGGTCAACGGCACCGAAGCTCCCGCGGCCTATGATCCCTCGAGCGGTTGCCTGCTGACGACGGTGACCCCGGAGCCCTACGTCCGTCTCCACGGCCGGCTCCGGCAGCCGTGAGCGGTTCTCGGCCACGGGCTCATGTAGAGGGATCGCGGAAATCGCGTGGCCTGTCGATCCGCGCTCACGAGGGCCGCCAGCCTCGACTCGTCGTCCAGGATCGAACTGCCGCTGTACGCAACGGCGTCCAGGAACCGAGAAGTCGACCGACCCGGAACGTATGCCTCGTCGGTATCAGCCATCATTCCTACTCCTTGCCGGGCTGGACGCCGGCGGCTGCCCGGAGCACGCGCCCGTCCCGACCGGTCACCCAGAGCTTTCCGTCCGCGTACGCGCAGGCGGTCAGCGTTCCGTCCCGCGTCGCCGCGCCGGCCGCCGCGGACGCCGGCGCGACCTCCTCGTAGCTGGTGGCGTGACTGCCGTCGATCCTGACCTGACGGTTCGACCCGAGCAGCCAGAGCGTTCCGCGTCCCGCGGCACAGGCCACGCCCAGCGCGGTCGTGTGCGCGACGGGTTCCGCGACGCCGTTCGAGAGATGAAAGGGCCCGTCGCTGGTCAACACCCAGCGCTCGCCGTGGCCGCCCGGGACCACGGCATTGATCCGCCGCCCTGTCCGGACCAGCCCGAGATCGCCCTGCGCCCACCGCCGACCGTCCCAGCGCTGGTCGAACAACCAGAGCTCACCGTCGCCGGCGTAGAGGTGAGAGGCCCCTTCCTTGGTGGGGAGCGGCTGTTCGGTCCAGCTGCTGCCGTCCCAATGGACGCCGGCTCCCTTGTAGCCCACCGCCCAGACGTCGTTGGGGCCAAGCCCCGCGACGGCATACAGCGGCGCCTGGACCGGTTTGGTCCGCCTGGCCGGACGTACCTCCTGGCACGTCCCCTTGAGGCAGCGGACGATGACCCCGAAGTTGCCGACCACCCAGACATCGTCGGCCGAGGCCCCCCAAACGCCGAAGAAGTCGGTCGCAGTCCCGGCGGGGACCGATGACCAGCGCCCCGCCTGGCGGCGAAGGATTCCGCCCTGTCCGACCGCCCACACGTCGTCCCCGAAGGCGGCGATGCCGCGCAGCTCGTAGAGGGGCTCGCCGGGCCCGCCGGGAACCCGCCCTGTCCAGCTCTGGCCGTCGAATTTCCGGATGGTGCCACGGGCCCCCACCAGCCAGACCTGGCCGTCGTCGGTGCCGAACAGATCGCGGATCGGTCCCACCCCTTTGAACAGGCGATCGCCTTCGGCCGGCGCGGCGGCAACCGCCGGTACCGTTGCGCGCCGGGCCACCGCGTCCCCTTTGAGGATCCAGACCGGTGCGCCCTTTCCCTTCCAGAGGGGCCCCACCAGGCCGAGCCCGGTGTCGAACGTGGTGGCGGCGTCGAAGTGGGCGGGCCCCGCCGCCAGCCACGCCGCCGGGATAGCGGACGCGACGCTCCAGGCATGCCCGTCGTAATGAAGGGCGCGGCTCTGCTCGGACGGGTCGCGCGCGAGATCGTGGCCGACCGCCCAGACGTCGGTCGCGGTTCGCCCCCAGATTGCCTCGAGCGGCGGGGCGCCTTTGATGACCTCGGCGCGCCATTGCTCGCCCGTGAAGCGGCGAACGATCGCGACCTCGCCGCCACGAAGGTCGCCGGGCGACTGCCGCTTGTGCCGAGCCCCGCCCACGATCCAGAGCTGGTGGCCGTCCCCCCATAGCCCCGCGAACGTCGCCGCCATGTCATCTGCCAGATCCTCGCCGGGCGGCGACGCCTGCAGGGTCAGCGGATCGTCCACCCGCAGCAGGGAGCTGGGCGCCGCGCCGTCGGCCCGGGAGGGCGGACGGGCGGCCCAGTCACGTTCGTCCGCCGACAGCAGGCTGGTGCGGATGCGCTCACCGTCCCAGCGGAGCAGCTGCCCCTGCTCACCCAGCATCCAGACATTGCTGGGGGAGGCTCCCCAAACGCCAACCAGCGTCGCGCCGGTTCCGGTGGGGACCCGCCGCCAGCCGGCGCCGTCGAAGTGAAGCGCCGTTCCGCGATCGCCCACCGCCCAGACGTCGTCGGCCTTCGCCGCCCACACGGCGTTCAGCTGCTCACCCTGCGGCCGGGGTCGATCCCAGCAGAGCCCCGATCGGTAGCAGATGTCCCCTGCCACAGGCATCCGGCTCGCGTCGAGCGGGACAGGCTGCGGCGCCGGGGGCGCCTTCCCGGCGCCGGGCGTGGCAGCCTCACTCAGGCGGCAGCCCACCAAGCCTCCCAGACTGCAGAGGGCGACGACGAGAATCGGTCCCGCCAGCTTCACCGTTTGAGCCTCACGGTCGGAATCGCCGACCCCCGCGGCAGCGCGCCGAGCACCGGAACGAGTCTCCCTCTTTCACGCCGGCGTTGCAGTTCCCGCCCACGAGCGGCAGATCGTAGGCCGGCCAGGCCACCATTGTACCCCAGCGGATCGAGCGATGCCGGCGAAGGAACGACTGCTTGGGGACGACCAGCCAGCCGGGACTCCGCCCAATGAATCCGGATCGCACCTGAATCACCGGCCGACCGTGCGTTTTTCAATGCGCGAGGGGTGACGGCAATCACTTCGCGCACAACTGGCGCTGTATACGTTCTCTCTGTCGGCGCAACTAGGCGTAACGGTCGGCATTTCAGGCCGCCTGCCATATTTTCCCATATCGTGCATTTCACGGGAAGGGCGAGTCGTTTGTTTGCCGGGTTGTTTACAAATAATGATTGCAAACGAAACTGCGTGGTAACGCGGATTTTCTAGACTGCCCACATTGAGCCGGTGCTCGGGGGCCGCAACTGCGCGTCCGACACCGGCGAGAAGGAGCTCCGGACGATTCATAACGACAACTGAAATCGAGACCGAGACGAGGGAGGTTGGAACATGTCGCAGTTGCATCGGGTTGGCCGTGTGCGTCGCTGGTTCACGCTGTTCATTCTGGCCGCAACGTTGGCCGGCGCCTCGGCGCCTGCTTTCGCGGACGAGCCGGTGCCGGACAAGACGGGCGCCTTCCAGACCACCCCCACCGCCTTCAGCGTCGCGGGTTACACGAAGCCCGATCCGGAGAAGGCGACGACGAAGGATCTCGCTGTCGCCGTCGACGCCGTCGCTCAGTCCGCGTCACACGGCATCTACTCGATCAACTTCGTCTGGACCCTGATCGCCGGGTTCCTGGTCATGTTCATGCAGGCGGGGTTCGCGCTGGTGGAGACAGGCCTCATCAGAGGCAAGAACACCGCGCACACCATGTCCATGAACTTCATGGTGTACGGCATCGGCATGATCGGCTTCTTCATCTGCGGATTCGCGTTCATGTGCGGTGGCGCGAACGGCACGGCGATCGGCGGGCCCGCCTCGCTGGGGGGCACCCCCACGCTGCATTCGATGCTCACCGTCGGATCGGCGGTCAGCGGGGATCACGGGTGGGGGCTGCTCGGCACAACCGGGTTCTTCCTGACCGGGAACGGCTACGACGCGGCCGCCATCGTCTGGTTCCTCTTCATGATGGTCTTCATGGACACGACCGCCACCATCGTCACGGGCGCTTGCGCCGAGCGCTGGAGCTTCAAGAGCTTTTGCATCTTCAGCTTCTTCGTGGGCGCCCTCATCTATCCGGTGTTCGGCGGTTGGGTCTGGGGCGGTGGGTGGCTCGCCCAGCTCGGCTACCGGGCTGGCCTGGGCCATGGCGCCGTCGACTATGCAGGGTCCGGCGTGGTCCACCTCCAGGGTGGCGCGCTGGCCTTCATCACGGCGCTCCTCATTGGACCGCGCATCGGCAAGTTTGGTCCCGACGGCAAGGTCAACCCCATCAAGGCGCACAGCATCCCGATGGTGATGCTGGGGACCTTCATCCTGGCCTTTGGCTGGTTTGGCTTCAACGCCGGAAGCTCTCTGGCCGGCTCGGACGGGCGCATCGGGATCATCGCCACGAACACGATGCTCGCCAGCGCAACCGGAGCGTTCTTCGCGATGCTGTACGTCTGGATCACCTCGAAGAAGCCCGATCCGACGATGATGTGCAACGGCATGCTGGCCGGCCTCGTGGCCATCACCTCGCCATGCGCCTTCGTCACGCCTGTGGGGGCCTTCATCATCGGCGCGGTCGCCGGCGTGATCGTGGTCTGGAGCGTCGCTTTCTTCGACAGAATCAAGGTGGACGATCCGGTAGGCGCCATCAGCGTCCACGGCACGTGCGGGGCCTGGGGTCTCATCTCCGTCGGGCTTCTCTCCGACGGAAGCTACGGTCAGGGCTGGAACGGCGTAGGCGCCACCGAGTACCTGGGCACGAAAGGCGCCTCGGTGATGGGCGTCGCGGGGATCTTCTACGGCGACTCCAAGCAGCTCATCGCGCAGATCATCGAAGTCGTCGTCTGCGTTGGATGGAACGTCCTGGTCGGCGGCCTGATCTTCTACGTCGTCGGCAAGCTGGTGGGCAACCGCGTGTCGGCCGAGGTCGAGATCGCCGGCCTCGACATCCCCGAGATGGGCGTCGCGGGATATCCCGAGACTGTCGGGCTCCTTCTGCCGGCCGACGTGCCGTCAGCGGAGATCGCCGCGGCGAAGAAGGCGATTCCGGCCCTCGCGGACCACTAGGTCCAACCCACGCACACACCGGGCGGCCGGGCTTCGGGGAGGCATCCTCACCGGAGCTCGGCCTGAAAGCATCGACATGAGGCAGGCTCGATCACGCTCTGACCGCTGAGGCTGGTCGTGGATGGCCCCGCGGCGGAGCTGGCCCAGGCGCTCTCTGATCGGCGACGGATCGCCCGTTACCGCCGGATTCTCGTGGCTCTCCTCATCCTCGTGGGCGGCGCAGTCTTCGTGCTGACCCGGTTCAGGCTCCCGGCCCTGCGGCGCCCGATCATGCTTCTCGCCGTCGGGTGGTGCGGGCTCTGGCTGCCCACTTTTCGCGCGGTGGTCTTCGAGATCATCACCCAGCGGCGGATCGACCGCCTCTCGAGCTCGCCCCAACGCCGGCGGTCCTGAGCGCGACAACCCCTCACCTGTTCGGGCGATCCCCCCTTCACCCGTCCGCGCACCTCCAGCCGGGACGCCTCGGCAACGTCCACCTCTCGGAGATGGGTCCCGCGCGGATGGGGACGGCCATCCTGCTGATGAGCAAGGACGCGACCTCCCCGCGGCGAGCGAGAGGGCCAGCCCCTGGAAGACCGGATCGAAGAGGATCGCCGCGGACCCGACGATCACGGCCAAGGCGGTGAGGAGCATGGGTCTGAAACGGACGGCGCCAGCCTCGACCACGGTGTCCCCGACCGACATTCCCTCGCGGATCCGGTCCTCGGCGAAGTCGACCAGAATGATCGAGTTCCGCACGACGATCCCGGCGCCGGGCATGAAACCGATCGATCCGGTCCCACCGAGCCCCTCGGCCGCCCGGGCTACCGTGTGCGCGGCCTGCCGGCGAATCGAGCCTGACGGTGAGAGGGCAGCTTGCGGCGACTACACTTACTGCAGAACATCCGAAATCGCGCTGTACCAAGCGGTGCCGATAGCGGCATAGCCGGTGGGATTGGGATGCCAGGTGTCCACCAGGATTGTCGTCTGGTAGTTCGGAGTGTTCGCGATCACCGGCCACATGTCGACCAAGCGGATGTGCTTGCCGGCGTTGGCTCGCGCCTGTACGAGCGCCGGGATAGCCGCGTTGTATGTCTGGATCCGGGTATTGGTGGCCGCGTCCGCGGTGGGGATGATTTGCGCTACGACCAGCAGCACGTCGGGCAGCTGCGCGTAGATGCTGTCGATGAGATTGCCAAGCCGTGTCGGCGCGTTCGCCATGTCGATACTGTAGAAGGCGTCATTCGTGCCGATCATCAGCGTGATGATCTGGGGCTTGTACATGGGCATGACGCTGGGCACCAGCGGTGAGATCCCGTTGTGCCCGGTCTCATTGTCGATGGTGTAGCCCCCGTGTCCTTCGTTCTCGGGCGGGAAGGCGACGCCGTCGACCTGGGCCGGCCCGTTTGAATTGGACCCGACGAAGGTGATGTTCTTTCCGGCCTGGTGCGCGAGCTGGAACAGTTCGATCCGGTAGCCGCCGTCGTTGGTCGGCGCCCCTTCCGTGATCGAATCGCCAAACGGCATGATCTTGCACGGGTCCCCGTTCGTGGGGCAGGGGCTGTAGGCGCTCGCACCGCCGGCACCGCCGGCACCGCCGGCATCGCCGGCACCGCCGGCACCGCCGGTGCCTCCCGTGCTCGTGGTACCTCCGCCGCCGGTCGCGCCGCCGGATCCCGTTGTGCCACCCGAACCAATCGCCCCGCCACTGCCGTTGCCCGCGCCCCCGCTCCCGGTCTTGCCACCGCTTCCGGTTGCCCCTCCCGTACCCGGTGCGCCGCCCGTCTGCGACGAGCCGGAGTTGCCTGAGCCGCAGCCGGCCAGGGCGAGCAATATGCAGGAGGTGAGGACGACTGCTCGGACTTTCATACAGACTCCCTCTTCTAGAGATCGCGTCAGTTGGGGCACCGTGCGCGGGTTGGCCCGCGACCGCGGAAGGCCACTGCAATCCCGGTCTACTTGGGCAGCAACGGGCCGATGACCGAGTACCAGTGCGACGCCATGAACTGGTAGCCGGTCGTGTTCGGATGGATGCTGTCGGAGCCCAGCATCGTGGAGGTGTTGAAGCCGGTGTACATGTCCACCAGCTCGAGGTGCTTGCCGGCGGACGCAAGCGATTGCACGACCCCAGGAATCGCCTGGTTGTAGGCCATGATCACGCTGTTCGTGCCGTATCCCAGCGGAATGATCTGGGCGACCACGATCAGGGCGTCGGGCGCGTTGCTGATGATCTTGTTGAGCAACCCCCGCAGATCGCTGATCATCTGCGTCGCGGGAAAGCTGCCCTGGTCGTTGGTGCCGATGTGCAGCAGGATGATGTTTGGCAGACCGCCGCTGGCACTGCTGAAGGCGGGCGTAGGAATGACGGTCGTGATGCCCGCGTTGCCGCCGCTGTAAGGCGTGACCTCCGAGATTCCCCAGCCGCTGTGACCCTCGTTCCGCATGGGGAAGGGCTGTCCGGACACAGTGGTCGGCCCGTCGGACAGCGATCCGGTGAAAGCGATCTTCTGGCCGGCCGCCAAGGCGGTTGCGAAGAGCGGTCCCCGGTAGCCGGCATTCCCTTCGTCGTTCACGCCGTAGGTGATGGAATCGCCCAGCGGAAGGATCTTGCATGCCGCACCGGCCGTCGGGCACGGGTTGTAAGCGCCGGTGTTGCCACCCACCGCTCCGCCAGTTCCCACTCCGCCCGCTCCCGCGTAACCTCCCGTACCTCCGGTTCCCATGCCGGCTGCTCCGCTCGACCCAGCGCCCGCGCCCGCGTGGCCTCCCGCACCGCCGGAGCCGGCAGCACCGCCGCTGCCGACACTGCCGTCGCTGGCTGTCGTGCCTCCGCTTCCAGTCGTGTCCCCTCTCCCCCCTGCGGCTGTGCCCTCGCCGCCTTTCCCGCCCTCGCCCTGCGACGTGCCCCCGCCGGAAGAGCAGGCGGCGCCGCTCACTGCGATCGCGACCGCGACCGCGACCGCGACCAGGAGGTCTCCACCCGGAAAGCGTGACGTCATCGTGGTGGGTAATTGTTGGCCGCGCCCGCTCTTGCCAAACGATGCGCCGATAGCCACATCTGAGCGTTCGGCGACAAATAGTGAGAGACGGGGGAGAGTGCGCCCGTAACGAACGCGGAGAAGTGCGTCTGACTGGGCGCGGCGACGTCGTTGGGCCTGCGCGATCTCATTCCACACTCCGGTCTGACGCTTGCACCGGGTGGCGCGAATTCAAACGCCGTAACAAGAACCGCGCGTTCTCAACAACTGCTCACCATGATCTCCAGAACGGTCGTCGCGCGTGCGCTCTTCATCGCCTCCGCTCTGAGCTTGCTGGTGAACCGATCGGCCGCGGCAGCATCGCTGCAGCCGGTGAGCAACTGGGGGGCGAGCGGCGTCCCGAGCTACATCAGCATGTACATCTACGTGCCGGACAAGCTGGCGGCGACGCCGCCCATCCTGGTGGTCGCTCACTACTGCGGCGGAAGCGCCTCCGGGGTCTTCGGCCAGCTGCAGGGCGCGGGCGTCGTGGCGGACGCGGACAAGTACGGATTCATCATGGTCTTGCCGCAGACGGCCAATACCGTCAGCCCGGCCATGTGCTGGGACGTCGGTTCGAAGGCGTCTCTCACGCACAACGGCGGCGGCGACACCCAGGCCGTCGCCGAGATGGTGCAGTACACGATCACTAAGTACGGCGCGGATGCGAATCGCGTCTACGCGACCGGCGACTCGTCCGGTGCCATGATGACGCAGGCCCTGATGGCGGTCTATCCCGACGTGTTCCAGGGTGGCGCGTCGTTTGCGGGCGTCCCCGCGGGATGCTGGTCCGACGGCTGGAGCACGACCAGCAACTGGGGCAGCGTGTGCGCAAGCGGCAACGACATCATGACCGCGCAGGCCTGGGGCGATCTCGCTAGCGGCATGTATCCCGGCTACACGGGTCACCGTCCCCGCGTGCAGTTGTTCCATGGCGACGCCGATCCGACGATCAACTTCAAGAATTTCGGCGAGGCCATCAAGCAGTGGACGAACGTGCTGGGCCTCTCCACTACCCCGACGACGACGACAATGGGCCTCACGCTCGGGACACACCAGGCGACGCGGCAGCAGTGGAAGGACGCATGCGGCTACGTGGTTTTCGAAGCCTTCGAATCGATCGGCGGCGACCACGGCCCGTCGGACGCGATATTCAACGCCACGTACATGGTGCCATTCCTTGGGCTCGACAACACGAGTGCGGTCGATCCGGAGATCGCGCAGTGCGGGAACGGCGGCGCCGGCGGGAACGGCGGCGCAGCGGGCCGCGGCGGAATGGCCGGTGCCGGCGCAGGCGGTCGTAGCAGCGGAAGCGGCGGGCAGCTTGGCAGCGGCGGCGGTCCAGGAACTGGCGGGACCATCGGCACGGGAGGCTCCTCTGGCAGCGGCGGTGGTGGCGCGATCGGCTCGGGTGGCGCGACCGGCTCGGGTGGTAGCGGAGAGACCGGCGGGTCGAGCGGTACTGGCACCGGCGGGACGGGTACCGGAAGCGGCGGTGCGACCGGGAGCGCCGGAACCGGCCCGGGCGATACCGGTTCGAGCGGCTGCAGCTGTGACTCGGGCGCCGCGGATTCACACACCCGAGGGCCACGCGCAGCCTGGGTGCTGTGGCTCGCGCTTGCAGCAGTCTGGCGTCGCCGACCCAGCCGCGGGTGACCGTGACCTGACCCCCGGACTGGTCCGCTCAGGCTGCGAGTCCGACGGTTGATGAACACTCCTTGGCCTCAGGTCGCCAAGTTCAGATCGCCCACGGCGCGATCGGGGATCGGGCGGAGAGGGCGTGTCACCTCAATCGCTCGAGGAGATCGCGGCGGTGGGTGCGTGAGACGACGACCGACGAGCCGCCTCGGAGGACGGCGATCGCGTCACCGTGGTCGCAGGACTCGAGGCGCTCCACCGCGGCGATGTTCACGACCTCGCCTCGGTGTACCCGCACGAAGCGTCCGGGGTCGAGGCGGGCGATCGCCGCGGTCAGCGATTGGCGCACCACGAGTGTGGTTCCGTCGAGAAGCGTGATCTCCACGTGTTTGCCGGCGGCTGTCAGCCGGACGACGTCCGCGAGCGCCAGCGAGCGCCAGCCACCGTCGGCTCGCACGGTGAGCGTGTTGCGCGCCGCTGGCGGCTGGGCGCTGCGCGCGAACGCTGCCAGCGCCGTCGCGCTGGTGTGGCTTCCGGCCCTGCGCAGCTCGGCGGCCGCGAAGGCACGATCGAGGGCGCGGGCGAACCGGGCAGCGTCGTAGGGCTTGAGCAGGTAGTCGACGGCGTTCGTCTCGAAGGCCCGGATCGCGTGGCGTTCGTAGGCGGTCGAAAACACCACGATCGGCGCGGCGCGGCCCAGTTCGGCGAGCGCGTCGGCAACCTCGAGACCGCTGGCGCGGGGCATGTGCACGTCCAGCACGATCACCTCGGGGGACAGTCGCTCGATCGCGTCCAGCGCCGCGAGGCCGTCCGCCGCTTCTCCGAGCCAGCGAAAACGCGCATCGCTGGCCAGCAAGCGCTCGATCGTGCGGCGCGCCGGCGCCTCGTCATCGATGGCCAGCAGTCCGAGCGTCGAGCTCACCCGACTCTCGCCTCGGGCAGCCGGATGGCGACGAGCGCCCCGCCACGCGGCGAGGTGGCGGTCTCGAGCGAAGCGCCCCGGCCGTAGATGAGCTCGATCGTCTCCTCGAGACGAGCCAGGCCGCGGCCGGCCTTGCGCGCGTGGTCCGCCAGGCCGCGGCCGTCGTCGCTCACGGCGATCCGCAGCACGCCGTCCTGGTCGCCGGTCACGAGCACCTCGACCCGCAGCGGCTCCGAGCGCTGGTTGTGCTTCACTGCATTCTCGACCAGCATCTGGATCGAGAAGCGGGGGACGGCGCGCGCCATGAGGCCCGGTGCGACCGACCAGGCGACGCTCAGGCGGTCGGCGAAGCGCGCGCGCAGGATGTCGACGTAGCGCTCGGTGTGGGTGTGCTCCTCGGCCAGCGTCCAGGTCGGGCGGCTCGCCTCGTCGAGCGTCACGCGCAGCAAGTCGCCCAGGTTCGCGAGGAGCGTCTCGGTGCGCGCCAGGTCTTCGTGCATCACGGCGCCAATGGTGTGGAGCGTGTTGAAGAGAAAATGCGGATCCAGGCGGGCGCCCAGGGCGTCGAGCCGACTCTCGGCGAGGGCCTGTTCGAGCCGCGCCGCCCGCAGCTCGCTGGCGCGGCGCTCGTCCCGCACCAGGGCCACGTACCAGACCCCCGCGAGGGCGGGGTAGAGCACGAGGTCGGCCCGCACCTCGTAGGCAATCTGCGCCCCGATCGGACCGAACGAGGCCCGCCCGATCGCCACGCCGACCAGCGCCCTGAGGACGAGCATCGCCGCGAGGTGCGCGAGCGCGAACAGGACGTAGCCAGCCAGGTGAGTCCCGCCGAAACGCGCCCAGCGCCCGTCCGGCACACCGGCGCGCCGCACACTCAGGGCGACAACCGGGAGCGCCATCCAGGCCGCGATCGCGCCCGTGAACTGACCCGCCAAGACCGGCAGCAGCGCCGGGACCTCGCCGTGAGCGCGGAGGGCAGCCGTGCTGGCCAGCCCCTGGAGCGTCGTGATGGCGAGGAACAACGCCAGGAGCGCGAGCGCCGGAGCGAGCGCGAGCGGCTCCCAGGCCACGCGTCGAGACACCCGAGCATCGTTCGGCCGATGCGTCGCCATGAAGCCAAGATAGCGCTGAGCCTCGGGGGGCGCCACAGCGCTGCGCCGGCAGGCGGCGCCCGGACGTCGTCGGCGGAACGAACCGGACGCGCGACGGCGTGAGCCGGACCGCCGCCGGTCGCGCCCCGTTCGAGCGGCCGAACGATGGCGCCAGGCGGTCGAGAAGCGGCACGGGCGGCGTGGCGGGCCAGCGGGCCGGTGGGCAAAGTGACGGCATGCAAAGAGCATGGTTGTGTGGATGCGTTGTTCTCGTGGGGTGCTCGTCCTCCGCCGACAACTGGCCAGCGCGCGCCTGGACGCACGGAACGCCGGAGCAGGCGGGGATCTCGTCGCGCTCGCTCGTGACGCTGCTGAGCGCCCTGAGCGGCGCCAGCGCCGGGCTGCACGAAGTGCTGATCGCTCGCCACGAGACGGTCGCGCTCGACGCCCGGTTCTTTCCCTACGACGGCCAGCGCCCGCACGACGTCGCGTCGGTGACCAAGACGCTGACGGCGCTGGCCGTCGGCCGCGCGCTGCACTCGGGCGCTCTCCCTTCGCTCGACTCGACCTTGCTCTCGTTCTTCCCGGGCGCAACGGTCGAGAACGACGGGTCGGACAAGCGGGCGATCACGCTGGCAGACCTGCTGACCATGCGCAGCGGCCTCCAGTGCGCGAGCGACGTCGTGTCGGTGCAGGGCATGACGTCGTCAGCGAACTACGTCGACTATGGGCTCGACCTCCCGATGGATGCGGCCCCGGGCACGCGCTGGGCCTACTGCAGCACGGGCCCCCACCTGCTCTCCGCCGTCGTGGGATGCGCCACGGCCACGCCTGAAGACGCCTGGTTGCGCCAGGAGATCTTCGACCCGATCGGGGTGGGCGACGTGATCTGGCCGCGCGACCCTCAAGGGGTCGCGCACGGATGGGGCGACGCGCGGCTCCACGCCGAGGACCTGGCCCGCATCGGCGACTTCATGCTCTCGCAGGGGACCGTGAACCACGGGACGATCATCGACGCGGCCTGGCTGGCCGCCGCGACGGCGAACCAGGTGGGAGCCGAGGCGCCGCCCGACGGATACGGCTACCTGATCTGGCCGAGGGCCGCCGGGGGCTTCTACGCGAACGGTCGGGGAGGGCAGTACATGTTCGTCCTGCCCGAGCAGAGTCTGGTGGTCGTCACGCTCGGCTCCGCGACGCCCGAGGTGGCCAATACCTACGGGGAAATCCTGGCCAATCAGCTCTTGCCCGCTCTGGGGAATGCCCCGCTTTCCGCGGATCCCGAGGGGGATGCGATGCTGGCAGCCACCGTCGCGCAGGTCGCGACCCCTCCCGCAGCCAGCGTGCCGCCGCTCCCGCCCGCGATCGCCGCCCAGGTCGACGGCGTCCCCTGGACGACGGAGACGAACCAGCTCGGCTGGACCTCACTCTCGGTCTCGTTCGCGGCCGACCAGGCGACGGTGGCGCTCGAGATCGGTCCGACCACCACGGCGTTCGACGTCGGTCTCGACGGCGTTCCGCGCGTCACGCGCTCGATCGTGCTCGACACCGACGCGCGCCACTCGGACGTCGACCTCGCCGCGCTCGGAGGTTGGACCAGCGAAACCTCGTTCCAGATCACCTACGACACGATCGACCGTATCGACGCAGGGACGATCACGCTCGACTTCGCGTCCCCGACCGTCCACGTGGACGTCTACGAGCGCACGTACCTCCTCGATGACATCACGTTCGACGGGGAGGCCGCGAAGTGACCGGCGTGCGTCCAGGCCTTCTCGGGATGGCGACCGGTCTGCTGGTCCTCGGCGCGCCTGGCTGTGCCGGCGCGAAGCAGCTCGTCACCGCGATGCGCTCGACCAGCGGGTTCCGAGCCTCGGCCGACCCGCGCGTCTTCTACGAGCCGGGGGCGGAGCGTTTGCTGCCCGCCGTCGTCGGGGCCATGCCGGGCGCGATCCGCCGCGTCGAGGATGGCCTGGGCGGGCCCCTCAGGA
>Ga0335083_10003938_pt1 | contig 19084 bp, 22 predicted proteins | sample Lox_Sample_42_FD_206716 | JGI IMG/M metagenome (GOLD analysis project Ga0335083, IMG submission 206716) | Soil microbial communities from Loxahatchee National Wildlife Refuge, Florida, United States - Lox_Sample_4.2 | ecosystem: Environmental > Terrestrial > Soil > Wetlands | place: USA...
GCGCCGCCGGGGTCCCGCGCAGGCTCGCCAAGTCGCGTACGGAAAGCTCCGGGTCCTCCCGCCCCGCTCCCGTTCCACCCCCCGGAACTTTCGCCTTGCAAAACGCCTCGTAGTCGATCAACTGGGTGACGGTCGGGTGCTCGCCACACACGGGGCACTCGGGATCACGCGTGAGCTGGAGTTCACGAGTCACGAGTCGCAGTCCGTCGAACAGCAGCAGCCGTCCGACGAGCGGCTCGCCCACGCCCAGAATCAACTTCATCGCCTCGAGCGCCTGGATCGATCCGATGATCCCCGGTAACACCCCCAGCACCCCCGCCTCCTCGCACGAGGGTACGAGGTGCGGCGGCGGGGGCTCGCGATACAGGCAGCGATAGCACGGCCCCCCCTTTCCGAACACCGACACCTGTCCCTCGAACCGGAGGATGGCGCCGTATACGTCCGGCTTGCCCAGCAACACGCAGGCGTCGTTGACGAGGTATCGGGTCGGGAAGTTGTCGCTGCCGTCGATGATGACGTCGAACCCCCGCAGGATGTCGAGCGCATTGGCTGAAGTCAGCCTCGTGGCGTGGCGCTCGAACGTCACGCCGGGGTTCAAATCCAACAGCCGCGCCGCCGCGGATTCGACCTTGGACCGGCCGACGGCCGCGGTGCCGTGCAGCACCTGTCGCTGGAGATTGGAGACATCGACGACGTCGTCGTCGACCAGACCGATCGTGCCCACCCCGGCCGCCGCCAAGTAGAGCGCGGCCGGTGAGCCGAGGCCGCCCGCCCCCACGAGCAAGACGCGCGCGTCCTTGAAGCGCCGCTGACCCGCCTCCCCGACCCCGGGAAGGGCCAGGTGACGGGCGTAGCGCTGCAACTCCGCCGACGAGAAGTCTGAGGAACCCGAAGGGGTGGGGGGCGTGCTCATCACGCCCCTCCCCCAACCGCCGTCAGCCGACCGCGACTGCCTGGGTAGCAGGAGCAGCCACGAGCTCGCTCTGCAGCAAGTCGGCCAGGGACACCCCGGCGAGCGTCTCGTTGATCCGCTGCTCGAGGAGCCGCCAGACCGGCCGGATGCCACAGCTGGCGTCGGGCCGGCAGCGCTCGGCGTTCACCGGGTGGACGTCGCACGGAACCTCGAAGGTGACACCCTCGGAGGCCTCGATGACATCCCGCACGGTGACGGCCGCCGGCTGGCGCGCCAGGAAGTAGCCCCCCTTGGCTCCGCGCATCGACTCGACCACTCCAGCACGCCGCAGGCGCAGGAGGATCTGCTCGACATAGTCGTGGGGGAGGTGCTCCCGCTCCGCCAGCTCGCGCGCAGGCGTCGGCCCTCGGCCGACGCGTCGCGCCAGATGGAGCGAGACGATGAGTCCATATTCTGCCCATGTAGTGACGCGCATGGCCCGAAAATGGGACCCGCTCCTTGGGGATTGATTCAATCCTATTTGAAGGAGTCTTCACGTTATCTTCGACCTTCCAGAGACTCGGGAAGCCGGCTCGCCTCTACCCTGGGACCCTATTAAATCTAGCCCGCCGCCATGACCCTCCCAAACCTCAACGCGATAGCCCCTTCGCTGGTTCAGAGCGCCGGGGCGGTCCTGCTGGCGATCCTGCTGCACGGGTTTCACCGCCATTACCGCCGGGATTACCTGCTGCAGTGGTCACGCAGCTGGTGGGCGCTCGCGACCTTCCTCGTGGCCACGGCGGTGTCTCAGACGGCCGCCCGAGGGATCGAGCCGCGGCATCCGGTGGCCCTGGCCCTCGCCACGATCACCCTCGTGGCCGGGTACTGGCAGATCGCCTGGCTCCTGATCGGGACCTCGGAAGTAACCTCCCAGCAGTTGTTCCCGGTCCGGCGTGCCCGCTGGATCCTGCTCGCACTTCTCGCCGGCTCGGTTGTCGCGGCCCTCCTCTTCGCAACCGCCCCGCCGTTCTCCCCGGAGCAGGATTTCGCCCGCCGCGGGGTTCGCTCGCTCGCCGCCGGGGTCGCGTTTCTCATGGCCGGGGCCGCGACGTGGCGGGCCTGGCCGCGCGGCTCAGGATGGGGACGCGCGCTCGTGGTCGCGGCGTTCCTGGGCTACGGGATCGAGGAAGTGCAGTACTTCGCCGCCAGTCTCGTCGAAGTCACGGGTGGTGCCACGACGGTGTTCGCCTACACGGCCTATCTCGGGTACGTGGACGCTGTGTTGCAGTCGGTCTTGGGCCTCGGGATGGTCGCCTGGCTGCTTGAAGAGGAGCGCTGGCAGGTGGGCGTTGCCGCCGAGCAGATCCAGCACCTCGCCTATCACGACGTCCTGACGGGGCTGCCGAATCGCCTGCTCTTCATCGACCGGCTGCAGGTCGCGCTGGCGCAGTCGCGGCGCAGCGGGCGCAAGGTCGCCGTGTTCTTCCTCGACCTCGACCGGTTCAAGGACGTCAACGATTCACTGGGACACAGCTCCGGGGACGAGCTGCTCCAGGCCGCGGCGGAGCGGCTGTCCCGCATCAGCCGCCAGGGAGACACCGTGGCCCGCCTGGGCGGGGACGAGTTCACGCTGCTGGTTCGCGACATCAACCCGGAAGACGTGGGTCTCGTGGCGGGGAAGATCCTGGAAGCGATTCAGGAACCGTACAAGCTCAACAGCCACGAGCTGCACATCAGCACGAGCATCGGGATCTGTCTGCACCCGGACGACGGGACCGACCCCGAGACGTTGCTGAAGAACGCCGACACCGCCATGTACCACGCCAAGGAACATGGCCGCAACACCTTCGCTCTGTACACCGCGTCCATGAACGCGCGGGCGCAGGACCGGCTGCAGCTCGAGAACGAGCTGCGCCGCGCGATCGTCAACGGGGAGCTGGTGCTGCACTACCAGCCGATTCAGAACAGGGGCACCGGGCTGGTGGAAGCTGTGGAAGCGCTGGTCCGGTGGCAGCATCCCACCCGCGGACTACTCCCGCCCGGTGCCTTCCTGCACCTCGCGGACGGCGTCGGGGTGACCGACGCGCTGGATGAGTGGGTGCTGCGGGAGGCGTGCCGCCAGACCCGGGTCTGGCGCGCCAGCGGACATCCGAACCTGCGGGTGGCGGTCAACGTGTCGGCGCGTCCGTTCCAACGGCCCGATTTTGCCGAGCGGGTCATCCGCGTGCTGAAGGAAGTGGACCTGCCGGCCGCCGCGCTCGACCTCGAGATCACCGAGACCGTGGCGATGGCCAACGCCGATGCGAGCCTCACCGCGATCCGCGAGCTCAAGGCGCGCGGCGTGCGCATCAGCATCGACGATTTCGGGACCGGGCACTCCTCGCTCAGCTATCTGCGACGGTTCCCGCTGGACACCCTGAAGATCGACCAGTCGTTCGTGCGCGACCTGCCGGGCGACGAAAACGCGCGGGCGATCGCCGCGGCGGTCATCGATCTCGCCCACCGCATGAAGATGACGGTCGTCGCCGAGGGCGTGGAAAACGACGACCAGCGCCGGGTGCTCGAGACGCAGGCGTGCGACCAGCTGCAGGGGTTCCTCTTCCACCGCCCCCTGCCCCCTGACGAGGTCGTGCGGCTGTTGAGCTAGCCCGACGCGTCTAGCCGCCGCCCGTTCCCCTGACCCCAAGCTCCGTCATCGCGCGCAGATCGAGCACTTGGTCCAGCTCCGGACCGCGCAGGATGCCCTTCTGCTGCAGCAGCGCCCGCACGGTCAAATTCTTTTCGACGGCTTCCTTGGCGAGCTTCGCCGCCTCGGCGTAGCCGATCCTGGGCGCCAAGGCGGTGACGAGCGCCGGGCTCCGCTCGAGCCAGTGAGCGCACATCGCCGCGTCCGCTTCGATCCCCTCCACGCATCGCTCGGCCAGCACCGCGCTCGCGCTGGTGAGGATGGTCATCATCAGGAACAGGTTGTGCGCCACCACCGGCATCATCACGTTGAGCTCGAGCTGCCCGGCCTCGCTGGCCGCGGCGATCGTGAGGTCGTTCCCGAATACCTGAAAGCAGACCTGGTTCACCATCTCGGCGATCGACGGGTTCACCTTCCCCGGCATGATGCTCGACCCCGGCTGGACGGCGGGCAACCGGATCTCCGCAAGCCCCGTCCGGGGCCCCGAGGCGAGCAGCCGCAGGTCGCTCGCGATCTTGCCCAGGTCGGCGGCGTAGGTCCGCAACGCGGCGGAAAATGCCGCCGCGTCGCCCAGCGATTGCATCAGCTGCACCCGGTCCTGTCCCTCCCGCAGGTCGAGACCCGTAATGGCCTTGAGGTGTTTCACCATGAGGCCGGGGTAGGTGGGCTCGGCGTTCAAGCCGGTACCCACCGCGGTGCCCCCGATCCCGAGATCACGCAGGTCGTCGGCCGCCCGCGCGATCCGGGCCCGATTGCGCTCGATGGTGTGGCCGTAGGCGGCGAACTCCTGCCCCAGCCGGATCGGCGTCGCGTCCTGCAAGTGCGTGCGACCCGACTTCAGCACGGCGTCGAACGCTTTCGCCTTGGCGAGAAACGCCGCCGCCAGGCGATCGAGGGCCGCCAGCAGGCCGGGGAGGAGGCCGAGCGCTCCGAGCCGGATCGCGGTCGGGATTACGTCGTTCGTGGATTGCGCCATGTTGACGTGGTCGTTGGGGTGCACCGGCGCATACGCCCCGCGCGGGCTGCCGAGCAGCTCGTTGGCCCGGTTGGCGAGGACCTCGTTGCAGTTCATGTTGTGGGAGGTCCCGGCGCCGGCCTGATAGGGATCCACGACGAAATCGTCGCGATGCCGGCCGCCGAGCACTTCGTCGGCCGCGCGCCCGATCGCGTCGGCCAGGCGGCGGTCCAGACGGCCGGTGTCGCGGTGGGTGAGCGCGGCGGCCTTCTTGATCCAGACGACGGCGTCGATGAAGGCGGGCAGGGGCCGCAACCCGGAGATCGGGAAATTGCGGCGCGCGCGCTCCGTCTGGACGCCGTAGAGAGCCGTGGCGGGCACCTCGAGCTCACCCAGGGGGTCCCGTTCGATACGGGTTGTCATGCCGTCCGTCCGTTCGGTGAAACTACCATTGGTCTGCAACCAGGAATCGCCCATGTCCGACCCTCGATACGTTCAGCACCTCTCCGCCGCGGCGACGTTTTCCGCCACGCAGATGGTGAAGGTGGACTGTTTCCGCTCCGACCGGTTGCTGGTCGGGCTCAACTGCTTCGCCTCCGGCCAGTCGCAACGCGTGCACGCGCACGCGGGCGCGGACAAATTCTATTTGGTCGTCACGGGAAAGGCGAGGTTCGTGGTGGGTGACACCACCGCCGTTGCGTCGGCGGGTGACCTGATCTTGGCGCCCGCTGGGGTGCCGCACGGCGTCGCGGAAGCGCTGGAGCCGACCGTCGTGCTGGTCGCGATGGCCCCCGCCCCGTCATGACGACTCGACCGCCGCGGCGTCGGGGGCTTTGCGCTTGCGCCGCCAGCCGACGCTGAATAGCTCCTTCGCGGCCCGAAGACCCAGGTAGCGGATCATGAGGAAGATGCCGATGCCGGTCAACAACAGCATCGTGTAGAATCGCCAGAGCAGCAGCATCTGGACCTGCGCGTCGCCGAAGTCCCCGGCGAATCCCGACAAGAACACCACTTCGATCCCACCCCCGCCGGACGGGAGCGGGACGGCGAGAGGCGCCGCGAGCATCGCCAGGGAGCCGTAGAACATCTCGGTGAACGGCGGGGCGTCGGCCAATCCCCAGGCGAGCGCCGGGAGCACCAGGCCGCGCGCGGCGAGGCTCGCCACCGTCAACGCCGCGTTGGCGAGCATCACCCAGACCGGTGCCCGCCGCACGTGCGCCAGCGCGACTCGCCACTGCCGCCGCACCCGGTGCCGGATCGCCCCCGAGCGGGCCGAGCGCTGCAGCCACCACACCACCACCAGCACGACCAGAACCACCAACTCCACCAGCACCAGGTCGGCCGCGATGTGATGGCGCAGCCACACTTGGCCGCGGGATTTCCAGTCGGGCACGTAGTTCACGGCGAGCACCAGCCCCAACAGCAGGAACACCGGCCATTCTGCCGCCACCTCCACCCCAAGCGCCACCAAGGCCGTCACCGGCCGCATGTTGCATTCCGTCATCCCAGCGAATCGCGCGGGCTCGCCGCCGAGCCGATTCGGTGTGAGCGTGGAGGCCGCCTCCCCATACATGTTGAGGCGGATCGCCTCCCAGGTCGACAGCCGACCGCCGGCGGTCCAGGCGGCCAGTTGGATGCGCCAGGCCCGGACCATGACGTCCAAGGCCAGCACGCCCAGCGCCAGAATGTGCGGGATCAGTCGGAACAATCGCCGAGCGGGTAGATGAACCCGCAGTTTGGGCAGGGGTTCTTGCACCCCCACGGTTTGGGACGCACCTCGGCCCCACACCGCATACAGGTGGGACGCCGCCTAGAGGAGGCGAGCGGCTCCCGTGAGGAAGGGGTTGGTTCGGCGTTCGACGCCGATCGTGGTTTCGGGTCCATGACCGCTGTAGACGATGGTGGCATCCGGCAGAGAGAGCAACTCCCGCTCAATGCTGCGCATCAGCGTGTCGCTGTCTCCCCCGGGGAGGTCGGAGCGACCGATCGAGCCCTGGAACAGCAAGTCGCCACAGAAGACCACGCCGGGGCCCACCAACACCACATGACCTGGGGAATGACCCGGCGCGTGGCGGACCTGGAACTCCTCCGCTCCCACCCGGACTACGTCCCCGTGCACCCAGTTGCGGTCGGGCGCCGGGAGTCGAGCCGCGGGCGCCGGGAGACCGAAGGCCAGGGCCTGTTCGGGGACATGGTCGTACAACGGCAAGTCGGCGGCGTGAAGGTACAGCGGGGCGCCGGTCGCCGCGCGGACGGCCGCGGCGCCCAGCACATGATCGAGATGCGCATGGGTCAGCCAGATGCCGACGGGCCGAGCGCCGCGACGGTCGACCTCCTGGAGGATGCGATCCGCCTCCTCCCCGGGATCGACGATGGCGCACTCCCGCGCTGCGTCGGCGATCACCAGGTAACAGTTTTCGGCAAAAGTGCCGTTCGGGATCCCGACGACGTTCACGGCACCGGCACGGCGGCCTTGGCGCGGCGCGCCTCGCGCTGGGCGGCGAGATACTTCTCCACGGCGATCGCGGCCGTGGTCGCGTCGCCCACGGCGGTCGTGACCTGGCGCGTCAGCTGGCTGCGCACATCTCCCGCCGCGAACAGGCCGGGAATGCTCGTCATCATCTGCTCGTTGGTCTTGAAGTACCCGCCGGCGTCATGCTCCGCATGCCCCCGCACGACGCCGGTGTTCGGCTGGAAGCCGATGAACACGAACACCCCGCCGACCGGGAGCGTGCTGGCGGCCCCCGAGACCGTGTCCTGCAACGCCAGGTGCTTGACCGTCGCGCCGTCGCCGACGATCTCGGTCACCTGTTTGTTCCAGATGAACTCGATCTTCGGGTTCGCGAAGGCCCGCTCCTGGATGATCTTCGACGCCCGCAGCTGATCGCGGCGGTGCACGACGTACACCTTGCTGGCGTAGCGCGTGAGGTAATCCGCCTCTTCGACCGCCGCGTCCCCGCCGCCGACCACCGCCAGCACTTCACCTTTGAAGAACGCCCCGTCGCACACGGCGCAGTAGGAGACTCCCTTCCCCGCGTACTCGCGCTCGCCGTGCACGCCAAGCTTCACCGGCGTGCCGCCGGCGGTGAGGATCACGGCGGGAGCCCGATAGGTATGGCCCGTCGCGGTCACGACGTCGAACCAGGCGTCGTCGGCTTTGGTGATGCTTTCCACCGTATCGGTCAGGATCTCGGCGCCGAACTTCATGGCGTGGGCGGTGAACTTCTGCGCCAGATCCCAGCCCTTGACGCTCTCGAAGCCGATGTAATCCTCGATCAGGTCGGTGTTCAAGAGCTCGCCGCCCGGCGCCCCCCGTTCGATCGTGAGCGCCCGCAACATGCCGCGGCCCGCGTACATGGCCGCGCACAGGCCGGCGGGTCCCGCGCCGACGATGATCACGTCGAAGGCCTTGGCGTTCTGATCAGCCATTGGTGCGAAATTCCAGTTGCGGGGAGTCCCCCTGCCCCGCGAGGGCCCGCGCGAGATCGGCGCGGAAGGTCACCGTATCGAATTCGACGGCCGCCACCTGCGGCCCCGCCAGCTTTGCCAACGCCCTCCCGCCGGTCACGACCGCACCGTGACGATTGCCGCGACGGCTATGGAGCAGCGCCGCGGCGGACTGGATCAGGCCCTGCCACACCCGCTTCTCCTCCGTCTCAATTATAGAACGCCAGACGGTTTCCAGGGCCTCGTGGGCGAGCCAGTACTCGCCCGCGTTGAACAGGTCGCGGGCGTGAATGAGCTGTCGCCGTCGTTCTTGCGGTGTCATTCTGAATGCGTCTAGCTATCAGCTGTCAGCTGTCAGCTGTCAGCAATCCGTTGTCCGCTATCCCTCGCCCGCTGGCCGGGCCGATCTTCAGCATACTCAGAGCCCCGTGACAGCTCGAGATCGTCCCCACCAGCACTCGGGATTCCTCCCCGGACCGGCCCGCCTGCTCGAGGATTCGATCACCCTCGAGCACCGAGTCCACCGAAAACGTCCCGACCCCGAACACATGATGCCGGCACACGAACAGGGCCGGCCCGTGCACCGGCGGCCGCAGGCGTCGGGCCAGCGCGCTGACCGCCTCGGCCATCTCCCAGGTCCGGGGGGCCCCGATCGCCGGACACTGAGCCGGCTCGACACAGTGCGTCGGGCAGATCCAATCGGCGAACGACACGAACCGGGTGCCACCGCGGCCGACCCGGTCATATGGGCTTCCGACCCCTTCGGGGACCGCCGTCACATCGACCGTCCGCCCCGCGAACCGATCCCGGGCGCGGCGCACGAGCCAGTCGAACATGAGGTGCGGCATGTGAGGTGAGGGCACGATGTAGTCGCGCTCGGCGGCTTCCGTCGCGGCATGGGCCCCGCCCAGGAATTCGTCGAAGAACCCGTTCCACTCCTGTTCCACGTAACGGCGGTCGACGGACTCCGGCAGGTCCCGCCGCGCCCGACAGCGCGAGTCGCGGTCCACCACGATGACCGTCCGGTAATCGGCCAACCCTCTTGTCTTGGCTTTGGCGAGCTGCCCGGCATAGAACGAGCCATAGCACCCGCCGCCGACAATCACGACGTCCCGCATCCGGACCGCGGTGCTCAGCCCAGCCCCCCCGCCCGCCCACCGTCCACCACGAGGAGCGTGCCCGTGACGTAGTCGCCCAACTCCACGAAGTAGCGTACTGCCCCGACGACGTCGCCCGCGCTTCCCAGCCGCCCAACCGGTGTCGACTGGGCGAATCGTTCCCGTTGTTCCTCGGTCCAGTCCTCCGGCGGCAGCACGCCGCCCGGGGCGACCGCGTTGACGGTGACCTCCGGCGCGAGGGCCCGCGCGAGACTCTTGGTGAGCAGGACCACGCCCGCCTTGCTGACGCCGTAGGGGATGTAGGAGGGCCACGGTTGGAACGCCGCCACGTCCGCGATGTTGACGATCCGGCCACCCCGGGCCCCACCCGCCCCGGCCCGGCGCAGATGCGGCGCCGCCCCCTGCGCCGTGAAGAAACAGGCGCGCAGGTTGACGGCGAGCGTGGCGTCCCAGCTCTCCGGAGTCACCGCTTCGAGCGACTCTTTCGGAAAAACGGCCGCGGAGTTGACGAGCACGTCCAGCCGGCCGAACCGCGCGGCCACTTCGTCCGGCAGCCGCCGGGCCGCGTGGGCATCTCGCAGGTCGGCCGAGAACAGCTCGGCGCGGCGGCCCAGGGCCCGAACCCGGGCAGCGGTGTCAGCCGCACCGTCAGTTGCGGTGTGATGGTGGATGGCCACGTCATGCCCGGCCTCAGCCAGCCCGATGGCGATCGCCTGCCCCACCCGGCGGCCGGCCCCGGTCACCAGCGCCACCCGACCGGCAAGCGACACCGGTCTAGACGTCCCTTCCGGTCACCGGGATGATCTGGCCGGAGATGGCGGCGGCTTCGTCCGAGACGAGGAACAGTATGACGTGCAACAGGTCTTCAATCGGCACGAGTTTCGCGGCGGAGCCCATGTCCGCGAGGTTGGCGCTCGTGCGAAGGGCCTCGGGCGCCACGGCGTTCACGCGAATGCGGTCGTCGCGGAGCTCCCGGGCGAGCGCCCGGGTGAGCCCCGCCACCGCGCTCTTCGCGGCGCTGTAGGCGGCCATCTGAGGCACGGGCCGGACCACCGCGATGGACGCGAAGTTGAGAATGACCCCGCCGCCACGGCTCCGCAGGGCGGGCGCGGCCGCCTGACACATGCAGTAGGCGGTCCGCACGTTGATCAACAGCTCCCGATCGAGCGCGTCCGGACCGGTCGAGAGGAACTCGCCATAACTCGTCAGCCCTCCGGCGACGTTGACCAGAAGATCGAGGCCACCGTGCTGCTGCTCCGCGACCGCCACAGCCGCCCGGGCGGCTTCGGGGGTCGCCAGGTCACCGGCGCTCGGGGTGACGACCAGCCCTTCGGCCGCGAGCGCCCGGGCGCGATCCTCGACTCCCGCCCGATTGCGGTCCGCCACGACGACCGCGGCCCCCGCCGCACCGAGGGCGCGCGCAACGGCTTCGCCGACCTGGCCCGGCCGGCCGACTCCCGTGACGATCGCCACCTTCCCGCGCAGGTCGCTCACTTCGCCGCCACGACCCCGACGATATCGTCCACCTCAGGGGTGCCACGCATGGCGAATTTCACGGTGCCGTCCTTGCCGACCAGATAGACGGTCCGCAGGATCCCCTGCCCGTCATCTTTCACGGCGTGGTACGCCTTCGCCACGGCGCGGTCGGGATCCGAGAGCAGCGGGAAATTGAACCGGAACTTCTCGACGTATTTCCCGTGACTCTCCAACCCCGCGGGATTCACACCGAAGGGTTGCACACCGGCTTTGCGAAACTTGGCCATCTCATCGCGCACGGCGGAGAGTTGGCGGTTTCACCCAGGCGTGTTGTTCCCCGGATAGAACACCAGGGCGACATGGGTCTGCTTCAGCAGCTCGGTGAGCGAATAGGTCTTGCCATCCGAGGCCGCCAGACTGAACCCCGGGGCCTTGCTGCCGAGTGCGAGTGGATCGCTCATGCAGTACCTCCTGATTTCGTCTCGTTTCTTCTCTCTTCCAGCTCCTTCAGCCACTCCTCCGGCACTTTCATCCCCCCGAGCGGCGCATGCGAGCTGCCGGGTCGAGTCTCCCCGTGCCAATCCGAGCCGCCGCTGATGCCGAGGGACAACTGGCGGGCCACGCGCAGGAGGCGGGCTTCCGTGGCGGCATCGTGGCTGGGGTGGCGGACTTCCACCCCGTCGATCCCGCCGGCCTGCAACTCTCGAATCTGCGCCTCCGTGCCTCGATCGCCAAGGTGGGCCGCGACCGCGAGGCCCCCCGTGTCGTGAACGAGACTCGTGACATCAGTCAGCGCGGGCAACGGCTTTTCTACGAAGGCCGGCTTGCCGCGGCCGAGGAACCGCCAGAATGCCTCTTCGAACGACGTGACGTGGCCCGCATCGAGGAGTGCTCGGGCGACGTGAGGTCGGCCGAGCGCTCCGCCTCGGGAACGCGCGGTAACGCGCTCGAGGTCCAACGGGACCCCCAACCGCTGCAATTTCTCGACCATCTGCCGACCGCGCCGCTCTCGGGCGGCTCGGGCCTCGGCGAGAAAGGCCTCGAGGCGCTGATTCCCCAGCGGCAGGAAATACCCCAGCAGGTGCAGCTCACCCCAGGGGGCACGCACGCTGAACTCGCATCCGGAGATGACGCGGACACCGACGGCGCGACCGGTGGCCTCGGCAGCCGGGATGCCTGCCAGGGTGTCGTGGTCGGTCAGGGCGATCCCAGCGAGGCCGGCCGCCCGGGCGCAATGCACCACCGCCTCGGCCGGCTGCTCGCCGTCCGAGGCGGTGGAGTGACAGTGCAGATCAACGTGCGCCGTAGGCGCTCTCCGGCGCGGTCCAGGCCGGCTGGGAGGCGCGGAACAGATCGTAGAGGGTGCGGTCGGAAAGCTCCTGCAGGGCCGCGTCGGGGCTGCGTGTGCCGGTGGGTGAGTACCGCGTGAACCGACGTTTGCATTCACTGCCCGTCCCCAGCTGGAACACCAGGCCGAACTCGTCCCGCCCATAGACGGTCGGGTGACCGGAGGGACACACCTCCCAGGTCTGGCCTTCCACGGTCAACGTCCGGCGTGGCATGGAATCAAGCCTCCGCGGGGGCCGCGAACGACACCTCGCTCCATAGCTCCCAGGCATCCGGGGCGTAGGTCACGAGGGTCTGCAGCCGTTTTTCCAGCTTGGTTTCCTCGGGGAGGCGCGACGCCTGGGCGCGGTGAGACATCTCGGTCGGACTCTCGGAGAACTCGATGAACAGCCGCGGATCCCGCGCGTTGCGGAACACCCAGATCCGCTGGCCGCGCGCTTCGGCGAACTGGGACAGCTCGCGCAGCGTGGCGAGGTAGTCCGCCTCGTTGGGCGCGGGCACCCGCACGCGCGCGGCCGTCAACACTCTCGGCATCGTCACACCGCTCCTTCCGGGAACTCCTGAAGCATCTTTTTCACGTCGGCGAGGAACTTGTCGGCATCCGCTCCGTCCACCACCCGGTGGTCGTAGGACATCGTCAACATCCCCATCGTCCGGATGGCGATCGCATCGGTGCCGTCGGCCCCCGTGACGACCTTGGGACGCTTCTCGATGGTCCCCACGCCGAGGATCGCCACCTGAGGCTGATTGATGATGGGAATGCCGGCGTACGGACCGAACCCGCCCGGGTTCGTGATGGTGAAGGTCCCCTTCTGAATCTCGTCGGGTGAGAGCTTCTTGGTCCGGGCCCGCTCCCCCAGGTCGTTGATCGCCCGCGCCAGGCCCAGCAGCGACAGCTCGTCGGCGTGCTTGATGACGGGGACGATCAAGCCCCAGTCGAGCGCGACTGCGATCCCGAGGTTGATGTCGCGGCGGTAGATCGTGCTGTCGCCCGACACGGCGGCATTGACGATGGGATGCTGCCGGAGCTTCTCGGCACACGCCTTGGCAATGAAGGCCAGGAAGGTCAGGTTCACCCCGCGCTCGGCGTAGCTGGCCTTGTGCTTGGTGCGCAGCTGCGCCACACGGGAGTAGTCGATTTCGAAGAAGCTCGCGACATGGGCCGAAACCCGCCGCGAAGTGATCATGTGATCCGCGGTGATCCTGCGGATCTTGGACCACGGCTCGACCCGGTCCCCCGGCCACGGCTCGACCTCGGGATGGGCCACCGCTCCCCCGGCCGGTCGCGACACCGCCGCCGGCGCCGCGGGTCCCCGCTCGATGAATCCGAGGATGTCCTGTTTCGTCACGCGTCCGGCAAAGCCGGTGCCGGGAATACCCGCGATGTCGACCTTGTGCTCGGCGGCGATCTTGCGGACGAGAGGGGTGGACTTGCGGCGGAGACGCTCCTCGGCGGTCTCGACTCCCACGCCCGACCCGTCCACCCGGGCGGGCGAAGGCGGGCGAGGACGGTCGGGGGCGGTCACGGGCGGCGCGGGCGGCGCCGCGGGAGCGGCCGCCCCCGGAGCGGCGGGTGCCCGCTGGGCTGCCGGGGAGGGGGCGGCTGCTCCCGCGGCCCCGCCGGCCGATGTCGCCTTGTCCGTCTCGATCACCGCGACGAGCGTCTGCACCGGGACCGTCTGCCCCTGCTGCACCTTGATCTCCACCAGGACGCCGGCCGTCGGGGCCGGGATCTCCGCGTCCACCTTGTCGGTCGAGATCTCGAACAGCGGCTCGTCCCGCTTCACCTCGTCGCCCTGCTGCTTGAGCCACTTGGACAGCGTGCCCTCGGCGATCGATTCGCCCATCTGGGGCATCAGCACGTCTACTCGGGCCATAGCATCTCCGTAGCCGTCAGCTGACAGCTCAGTAATTCGCCAGCCATCTCGCCGCTGTAACGATATCCTCGGTCTGCGGCAGCACGAAATCTTCCAACGTCGGCGCGTAGGGGATCGGCACGTCGTGCGCCGTGACCCGCATGATCGGGCCGTCCAGCCACTCGAATGCCTGCTCGTTGATGCGGGCCGCGATCTCTCCGGCCACGCCACCGGTCCGCGTATCCTCGTGAACGATCAGCACTTTGCTGGTCTTCTTCACCGTCGTCATGATCGCCGCGTCGTCCATCGGCAAGAGTGAGCGCAGATCGATGACCTCGACCGAGAGCCCGTCTTCCTTTTCGAGCTGCGCGGCGGCCTCGAGGGACTTCCAGACCGTCGCCCCGTAGGTGATGACCGAAAGGTGCTTCCCTTCGCGAGCCACGCGCGCCTGGCCGATCGGGGTGAGGATCTCCTCGCCCTCGGCCACCTGCTCCTTGATGCGACGGTACAACCACTTGTGCTCGAGATAGAGCACCGGGTCTTCATCGCGGATGGCACTCTTGATCAGGCCTTTGGCGTCCCGGACGGTGGCCGGATAGACGATTTTCAGCCCCGGCGTGTGCAGGAACGCGGCCTCGGGGTTCTGCGAGTGGAACGGGCCGCCGCGAACGTAGCCCCCGCAGGGGCCCCGCACCACCATCGGCGTGGAGAGACCGGCACGATAGCGGGCGGTGGCCACGTAATTGGTCAGCATGTCGTAAGCGCACGAGATGAAATCGATGAACTGCATTTCGGCCACCGGGCGCATCCCCATATGAGCCGCTCCCGCCGCCGCCCCGACGATCGCCGCTTCGGCGATCGGCGTGTCGATCACCCGGGCCTCCCCGAACCGCTTCTGGAACCCTTCGGTGACCTTGAAGGCGCCCCCGTACGCGCCGACGTCCTCACCCAGAATGAACACCCGCTCGTCCCGCTCCATCTCCTCCCACAGCCCCTGGCGGAGCGCCTCGAGGAACGTGATCTCAGGCATCGGAGACGCTCCGGTACCACAGCCGCTCGGCTGCCGGCGGATCCGCGTAGACCCCGGGGAGCGCGGTCTCGGGTGAGGGGAGCGGTTCGTCGGCGCAGGCATCGGTCGCCTGATCCACTTCATCCTTCACCTGCTGGTCGACGCGCGACAGCTCGGCCGGTTCGGCCCACCCGAAGTCGAGCAGCGTCGCGACGAACCGATCGATCGGATCGTTGGTGGTCGCCCAGCGCTCGATCTCTTCCTTGGACACGTAGTGCTGGTCGTCGTGCTCGGCATGGCCCTTGCGGCGGAACGTCTTCACTTCGATGAAGTGCACGCCCTTGCCCTGTCTCGCGCGGTCGGCCGCATGCTTCGTGGCCGCGTAGACCGCCAGCACGTCGTTCCCATCCACCGTCACCGCCGGCACTCCATAACCTTTCGCCTTCTCGGCCAGGTCCTTCACCGCGAACTGTTTCTCGGGCGGCGTCGAGTAGGCGTAGCCGTTGTATTCGCCGATCACCACGAGCGGCAGACGTTGGACCGCGGCGAAATTGAGCCCTTCGTGGAAGGCGCCGGTCGACGTGCCGCCATCGCCGATATACACCAGCCCGACGCGACGCTCCCCGCGCATCTTGAAGGTGAGCGCGATCCCGGCCATGACGGGCACCATGTCCCCGAGGTGGGAGATCTGACCGAGGTAGCCCTTCTCGAGGTCGTTGAAATGCACGTTCAGCTCCCGTCCGTGCGTCGGGGAGTCGGCCTTGGCCATGTATTGCCGCAGGATCTCCACCGGTTGCGCGCCCATGACGAGCATCGACCCGAGATTCCGAATCAACGGCGAGAGCATGTCCTTGTTGCGGCCGCGCTCCAGGGCATAGGCCGAGGCCACCGACTCGCCTTCCTGCCCCAGGGAACGGAACAACCCTCCGATCACCTTGCTCTGGCGGTACAGCGCCGTCAGGCGTTCTTCCAGCGTCCGGGTAAGGCGCAGGAAGCGGTACAGCTCGAGCAACTGCCAACGCTCGAGACCCACCGGAATAGGCGGGGCGGACGGGTCGGGAGAGGCCGGTACGGTTCGGGGACTCATGGCGTAAATTGCAGTGGGCGGGAAAGTTGGCCGGGCTGGACACGGGAATCAAGGCATCGGGGGAGACGCCAATGGCGACGGCAAAGCTCAACGTCACGGGAATGCACTGCGGGCACTGCCAGGCGAAGGTCGAGTCGGCCTTGAAAGGCGTGCAAGGGGTCTACACCGCGATCGTGGACCTGCAGGATGGCGAAGCCGAAGTGGATTTCAACGATGACGCGGTGACCACCGATCAGCTCGTCGCCGCCGTCACGCGCGCCGGCTACACCGCCAAACTCGCCGGCTAGGCGCCCTCAGTACGCGCCGCGGACCTCGTGGGTGGGCTCGACCGCCCGATGCAGCTCCGTGAGGAACCGCTTGGTCAGCTTGTCCAGCTCGGATTCCCCCACCTGGTCGGTTTGCGCCTCGACGAACGTGTAATGCCCACCGTCGGGCTTCACGCTGATCGTCACTTTGCCGAGCGCGCCGCTGTAGGCGCGTCGGCGGGCCGATTCTTCCGCGGGGGCCATTCTGGCTCCGAAGTAGCTTTTCGCCGCGGCCACGACCGCGTCCGACGGCAGGCTGGTCCGATGGAAATACTTCATGACGGCTCCCCTAGCTGACCCAGGATGGCGTATAGCGGCGTAGCCGCAGGCTGTTCAGCACTACGCTGAGCGACGACCAGGCCATCGCGGCGCTCGCGACCACCGGGGACAACAAGAGACCGGTGAACGGATACAGCACGCCCGCGGCGATCGGGATTCCCAGCACGTTGTAGATGAACGCCCAGAACAGGTTCTGACGGATCGTCCCCAGGGTGCGGCGCGACAGCTCGATCGCCGTCACCACACCGCGCAGGTCGCCACGGATCAGGGTCACATCGGACGCTTCCATCGCGATGTCGGTCCCGGTCCCGATCGCGATCCCCACGTCCGCCTGCGCCAGGGCCGGCGCGTCGTTGATCCCATCCCCCACCATCGTCACGGCGCCCCTGCGCTTCTGCACCTGCTTGACGATGTCCGCCTTTTGCGACGGCAGCACTTCGGCGATGACCTCGGTGATGCCGACTTCCTTGGCCACCGCTTCGGCGCCTTTGCGCACGTCCCCGGACACCATCTGCACGTCGAGCCCCATCGCGAGCAGTCGCGCGATGGCGTCCTTGGCCGTGGGCTTCACCGGATCCGCGATGGCGATCACCGCATGGACCGTGTTGTTGACCACCAGGATCACCGGAGAGCGCCCCTGCGCGGCGAGCCGGTCGGCGTCCGCGCCCAGGGTCCCGATCTCGAGACTGCGCTCCCGCGCGTGCCGGGGAGAAATGACCTCCACGATGCGACGATCCACCGTGCCTCGCACGCCGCGGCCTTCCATGACGGCGAACTTGTCCACCGGGCCGGGAACCACCTGCTTCTCCTTCGCCGCCTTGAGAATCGCCTGGGCGAGCGGATGCTCCGAGCGCTGCTCGACCGAGGCGGCCCATTTCAGCACCTCGGCGGGAGGGATCGCGGAGCCGTCCGGCCGTTTGGCGGTGATGATATGGGTGATGGTCGGATTCCCCTCGGTGATCGTGCCCGTCTTGTCGAGCAGGATGGTCTTCACCTTGGAGAGCCGCTCCAGCACATCGCCACCCCGTATCAGAATGCCGTATTCGGCGGCGCGGCCGGTCCCGACGAGGATCGCGGTCGGGGTGGCGAGCCCGAGCGCGCAGGGGCACGCGATGATGAGCACCGTCACGAGCGCGACGGTGGCGAAGATGACGGCGGGCTCCGGCCCGAAATCGAACCAGAGCACGAACGCCGCCAGGGCCAGCGCGATGACGATGGGGACGAACACCCCCGCCACGCGGTCGGCCAATCCCTGAATCGGCGCCTTGGCGGCCTGCGCATCCTCCACCATCCGGATGATCTGGCCCAGCGCCGCGTCCTTGCCCACGCGGGTGGCCCGGAAGGTGATGCTCCCCGTCGTGTTGATGGTCGCCCCAATGACCTCGTCGCCGACCTTCTTCGCGACGGGCATCGGCTCGCCGGTGAGCATCGCCTCGTTCACCGCGGACGCGCCCTCGGTCACGACCCCATCCACCGGGATCTGCTCGCCGGGTTTCACGATGAGCATGTCGCCGACCTGCACCAACTCGACGGCGATGTCGGCCGTCTGCCCCATCTTGACGACGTGCGCCACTTTGGGGGCCAGTCCCGCGAGGCGGCGGATCGCCTCTGAAGTACGGCCCTTGGCGCGGGCCTCGAGCAGGCGCCCCAGCAGAATCAACGCAATGATGGCTGCGACGGCCTCGTAGTACACATCCGCCGGCAGCCCCGCCCGGGCGAACAGCCCGGGGACCAGGGTGGCGACGACGGAGTACAGGAAGGCCGCCCCGGTACCGACGGCGATGAGCGTGTTCATGTCCGCGGTGCGGTGCCGCAGCCCGCTCCAGGCCCCGCGATAGAACTGCGCGCCACACCAGGCCACGACGGGCACCGTCAGCACCCCGAGCCCCACCTTCAACCACTGGAGGTCGATCACCCAGCGCTGGTTCATGACGTCGCGCAGCTGGATGGCGAGCGGCATCAGCAGCCGGCCCAGCAGGTCGTAGCGCTTGAAGGTGCCGAGGGCACCCATCGGACGATCGGCCATGACGAGCATGGAGCCGAGCATGGCCACGACGGCCACGGCCGCGGCGACCGAGAACTTCCAGGTGAGCGTCCGGATCTCGCGGGCACGGGTGAGTCGCTCGCGCTCCACCGGGTCTTCGGCCGCGATGGGCGCGGCCACCCGAAATCCGACCGACCGCACGGCCGTTTCCAGCAGGTCGGCGGTCGTGGCGCCGGGGACGTATTCCACGGTCGCCGTCTCCGTCGCCTGGTTGGCCACGGCCCGGATCACTCCCGGCACGACGGCCAGCGCCTGCTCGAGCGGGGCCACGCTCGGCGCGTAGTGCAGCTCTTCCACCCCGAACGACACCGTCGCCTGCCCGCAGTTATAGCCGGCGGTGCGGACGCTTTGCACCAGGTCCGCGACCTTGGTGTTGGCGTCGTCGTAATCCACCGCCGCCTTGGCGGTGGCGTAGTTGACAGACGCGTTGCTCACCCCGGCGGCGCCCGCCAGCGCCTCCTGCACGGTGACCGCGCAGGCGGCGCAGCTCATCCCTTCGATGGGGAGGACGATGCGCTGTTTAGCCATGGAACTTGTGAGGCGAGGGAGCCGGACGTCGGTCGGCCGTCGCCGGCTCGACCAC